>Ga0181344_1000536_pt1 | contig 14930 bp, 22 predicted proteins | sample Su13VDMLBDD_FD_130098 | JGI IMG/M metagenome (GOLD analysis project Ga0181344, IMG submission 130098) | Freshwater viral communities from Lake Michigan, USA - Su13.VD.MLB.D.D | ecosystem: Environmental > Aquatic > Freshwater > Lake | place: USA: Michigan | collected 2013-07-15
CCAGACCGCGCTTTGGTAACTGACGGTGCCGCCTTGCAAGTTCAAGACGACAACGAGCAGTTCACAACTTTGACTGTAGCGTCACAAAAGCACATTGGTGTTAATTTCACCTCTGCTGAATTGACTATGCAGTTAGATGACTTTGCAGAGCGTGTTTTAAAACCACGTATTTCTCAGTTGGCTTCTTCTATTGATGCAGACGTAGCAAACAGCTACAAAGCAATCTATAACTCAGTTGGCACACCTGGCACAACTCCTTCTACTTCTTTGGTGCTGTTACAAGCTCAACAGAAATTGAACGAAAACGCTGCTGTTATGTCCCCACGTTACGCTACTGTTAACCCAGCAGCCAACGCAGGTTTGGTTGAAGGCATGAAAGGTCTGTTTAATCCTACAGACACAATCAGCCGTCAATTTAAGAACGGCATGATGGGTATGGGTGTATTGGGCTTTGATGAAGTTAACATGAGCCAATCTATCAAGCAACATACAACTGGTGCTTGGGGTACAACCATTACTGTAACTTCAACCGTTGCTACTGAAGGCCAAGCTACTTTAGGTATTAGCTTTACAGGCTCAAGCAAGACTTGGAACGTAGGTGATGTATTTACAATCGCTAGCGTATACGCTGTTAACCCACAAACCCGTGAGTCAACAGGTAGCTTGCAACAGTTTGTTGTAACTGCTGCTGCAACTGGTTCTTCTACAGCTACATTGTCTATTAGCCCACCTATCTATACGTCTGCTAACGCATTGGCAACTGTGGATTCATTCCCACAAGCTTCTGCTGTAGTAACTATGTTGGGTTCTGCTTCTAGCCAGTACGCTCAAAACTTGGTTTACCACAAAGATGCGATCACTTTTGCGACCGCTGACTTGTTGTTGCCACAAGGTGTTGACATGGCTTCCCGCCAAGTTCATAACGGTATCTCTATGCGTGTTGTACGTCAGTACGATATCAATAATGACCGTTTACCTTGCCGTATTGACGTTCTGTATGGCTTTAGCACAATTCGTCCACAGATGGCCTGCCGTATTTTTGGCTAATCTAACTGCTCCCGCGCAAGCGGGGGCTTTTAAACTTATTTTTTAAGGAAACATATCATGGCACTTCCAAATGGATCAAATGGTTACCAAGTTGGTGATGGTAATTTAGATGAAATTATTATGGGGACTCAAACAGCCCCCACAGCTAAAACAGCCGCCGCAGTTTTAACTGCTGCTGAATTAGCAACGGGCATTATTACTTACACTGGCGCTGCCGTAACTTTGACCGTACCTACTGGTACTGAATTAGATACTGCTTTTGGCAGCATGAAAGTAAATAGTTCGTTTGATTTCAATATTATCAATATTGGCGCAACAAACGCCGCTACAGTAACCGCTAGTACAGGTAGTACATTAGTTGGTGTAGCAGCCGTTTCAGCAAACACTGCTTGTACTTGGCGCGTTCGTAAGACCGCTGAGGCAACTTATGTTTTCTACCGTATTGCTGGTTAATGTAATATCCCGCCCTTCGGGGCGGGTTTCTTTTTAAGGAAAAATTATGCCTAATACCAAATCTGTAGGGGTTGCTTTTAGCGACCCTGAATTAACTTCTGGCACTACAATTACAGGCGCAGTTATTGATAGCACGTCAAAAATTCTATCTAATATTGCTAACGGTTCTACTGCATCGCAACAAGGTGCAACTATTGCTACTACTAGTAATAGCGATGTTTTTATAATTGCTCCCGCAGCAGGTACACTGACATCCGCTGTGTTTTCTGGTGTAGATGCGCTTGCAACTAGTGACACAAACTACATCACTTTTTCCATCACCAACTTAGGTTTAACTGGTTCTGGTTCGGCTGTAATGTTAGCCGCAACCGATGCTAATACTACCAAAGCTACAGGTGGAACTGCGTTAACAGCTAATGCTGCGCGTACGTTAACTTTAAACGGCACCGCAGCCAATTTAGTTGTAGCCGCTGGCGATCGTTTGCGTATTCGTGCTGCCGCAACTGGTACGCTTGCTAATACTGTGACATTCCCTGTTTATCGTGTGAATTTTACCGTTGTGTAATACATAGGGGCTTCGGCCCCTATCTAACTAAAGAAAATATGCCCCTTATTTATCTAAAGCATCCTGACCACGGCAATAAAGTGGCCACAATGGAACAAGAAGCTGAATTTGATGAACAAAACGGTTGGGTACGATATACTCACGATACGCCATCAATTTCTGAAGAAGTTGAAACAGTAGAGGAAGCTACTGAAGTTGCGGCTCCTGTTAATACGCTGGAAGTAAAAAGACGTCGTAAAACCGCACAGTAAGGAGTAGGCTATGGCGACAACCGCCGGTGATCAAATTAACGCAGCGTTACGTTTAATCGGTATGCTTGCCGAGGGTGAAACGCCTTCTGCCAACACTTCTAACGATGCTCTTAGTGCTTTGGATCAAATGATTGATTCGTGGAATACTGAGCGTTTGACCGTTTTTTCAACCCAAGATCAAGTATTTACTTGGACACCTAACCAAATTTCTAGAACATTAGGCCCTACAGGTAATTTTGTAGGTAACCGTCCTATTTTGATAGATGATTCAACCTATTTTAAAGATCCGACCAACGGCATTTCGTTTGGTATTAAGTTAATTAACCAACAACAATATAACGGTATTGCGGTTAAAACGGTGACTTCCACTTATCCACAAGTGATGTGGGTTAATATGAATTACCCTAATATTGATATGTACGTTTACCCAGTGCCTACAAAAGCATTGGAGTGGCACTTTATTTCGGTTACTGAATTAACACAACCTGCTACTTTAGCAACCAGTTTGACTTTCCCGCCTGGCTATTTAAGATGCTTTAAATACAATTTAGCGTGTGAAATAGCTACTGAATTTGGCGTTGAACCCCCGTCCAATGTGGCTAGAATTGCCATGACTTCTAAGCGCAATCTGAAACGCATTAACAACCCTGACGATATTATGTCCTTGCCTTACAGCATTGTTGGTACTCGTCAGCGCTTTAACATTTTTGCCGGTAATTATTAATGAAATCGCATATTTTGGGGCAATCTTATGTTGCCCGCAGCATCAATGCGGCAAACGATGTAATGATGAATTTGTTTCCCGAAGCTACACCTCTTGAGGGTAAAGAAAACGGTTTTTTAAACAGAGCGCCTGGGATGCGCAAACTTGCCACTATTGGCAATGGCCCCATCCGCGCGCTGTGGACGCAACAAACTAACGCAAATAACGCTTACGTTGTGTCAGGCAACGAAGTATTTAAAATTGATAAAGGGTATTTGCCCGTTAAATTGGGCAATATTGCTGGGTCTGGCTCCGTATCTATTGCAGACAATGGAACACAGTTGTTTTTTGCTGCTAACCCAGAGGGCTACATTTACAACATAACCACTAATACTTATACCCAAATTACTGATGTTGACTTTCCTGGCGCAGTAACTGTAGGCTATTTAGACGGCTATTTTGTGTTTAATGAGCCAGACAGCCAAAAGCTATGGGTTACTGAGATATTTGACGGCACTATTATTGAGCCGTTAGCGTTTGCTAGTGCTGAAGGCGCGCCTGACTTGATTGCAGCCATTAACGTAGATCAACGAGAACTATGGGTGTTTGGTACAAGTACGATTGAGGTATGGTACAACGCGGGTACCGCTAATTTCCCTTTTGCGCGCATCCAAGGCGCTTTTAATGAATTAGGGTGCCTAGCCCCTTACTCGGTAGCAAAACTCGATAACACGCTGTTTTGGCTTGGCAACGATGCACGGGGGTATGGCGTAGTGTACCGCGCCGAAGGGTATCGTGGAAAACGCGTATCGACACACCCAATTGAGTTTGCTATCCAAAGCTACGGCGATGTATCGAACGCGCTTGCGTACACGTACCAACAAGAAGGCCATGCTTTCTACGTCTTAATATTCCCAACGGTTGATAAAACATGGGTATTTGATGTGGCTACAGGCGCTTGGCATGAACGCGCTGGGTTTGAAAATGGCTACTTTACCCGCCATCGCTCAAATTGCCAAATGAACTTTCAAAGCGAAACGATTGTAGGTGACTACTTAAACGGTAATTTATACGTATTTGACCTAGACTATTACACTGACAATGATGCAGTGCAAAAATGGGTTCGTTCTTGGAGAGCGCTTCCTACAGGCGTTAATAACTTAAAACGTACGGCGCAGCACTCATTACAGCTTGACTGCGAGTCTGGGGTTGGTACAAACACTGGGCAAGCGCAAGACCCACAAGTCATGCTTCGCTGGTCAGATGACGGCGGTCATACCTGGTCAAATGAGCATTGGGTTTCTGTTGGCAAAATAGGCGCTTATTATCAACGTGCTATTTGGCGTCGCCTTGGCATGACAGTTAAACTGCGTGACCGAGTGTATGAAATTTCAGGCACAGACCCAAATAAGATAGTTATTATGGGCGCCGAACTAATACTGAGTGGTACAAATGCCTGATAATTTAACTGCCATCCCTGCCCCTCGGGTTCCTTTAATAGACCCCGTTACTGGATTAATTTCTAATGAATGGTATCGTTTTTTCTTTAATTTATACACATTAACAGGGTCGGGTAGAAATGTTATTACTTTGATAGATTTGCAACTTAACCCGCCATCTGTAGATTAAGTATGCTTTTTTATACCTACCCTTCTGATACACTAGCACGAAAGCTACGAGGTAACTTATGACAACAGCCTTAACACCATCACCGAAACAGCAATTCTTTACTGCTGGCGGTGTTCCTTTAGTTGCGGGTAAACTTTATACCTATGCCGCAGGCACTTCTACGCTTTTAGCTACCTATCAAGATTCTACTGGCACAGTTAGCAATACTAACCCGATTATTTTAGATTCAAGAGGCGAGGCAAATGTATGGCTTTCGCCAAGTGACGCATATAAATTTGTTTTAAGAGATTCTGCCGATGCGTTGATTTGGACGGTAGATAACATCAATATTGGCATTAATTTTGGTAACGTTATTATTACTGGCGGGCAAATTAACGGCGCCGTAATTGGCAATATTAGCCCTGCAGCTGGGTCTTTTACTGATCTTTCGGCAAGCGGCGATGTGGTGTTTAACTCTACAAGTCAAATGCAGATCCCTGCGGGGTTAACTTCTGAACGGTCAACAACCCCTGTAGACGGAATGTTGCGGTTTAACACTACCGTTGACGAATACGAAGGCAACGTATCCATTGCAGGGCAAACTATTAGCACTTTAGTAAATACAGGCTCCCCAGCTACTACTGCTGTATTAACCACTGCCTCACCGCACGGTTTATCAACAGGGGACTATATTACTGTTAGCGGCGCTATACCTACTAATTACAACGGTTCGTACAATATTACGTATATTAGCACTACATCATTTAGCTACGTTATGGCGTCAAACCCCGGCAGCAGCGCTTCAACTGTAGGCAGCTACGTTGCCCACACTTGGACACAGATTGGCGGCGGTGCAACAGGCGGCGGCAACAATCAAATTTTTGTAGAAAACGGTCAAACAGTTACTGCTACATATTCTATTCCTAGCGGTAAAAACGCTATGTCTACAGGGCCTATCACGATAAATAGTGGTGTTACCGTTACTGTTCCTAGCGGTAGTCGCTGGGTAGTTCTTTAAAGGATAAATTATGAGTCTTATATTACAAGGTTCAACATCAGGTAGCGTTACATTACAAGAACCAGCCGTTGCTGGTACTACTGTAATTACTCTACCTGCTGTAAGTGGTACTTTGCCAATTATTAAAATTGGAGTTACCCAAACAGGTGCAGTTGCAACAGGTACAACTCAAATTCCTTCTGATGATACTATTCCGCAAAATACGGAAGGTGACGAATACATGACATTGGCTTTTACGCCAAATTCAGCAACAAGCACTTTAATTATTCAAGTAACAATTCAAGTTTCAAGTAGCGCTGGCGGTGGAAGAATGACCGCAGCTTTGTTTCAAGACTCGATTGCAAATGGTTTAGCGGCAAGTTGCCAAGGATTTGAAACTACTGGAAAACCAATGGTAATACCTTTTACTTATTACATGACTGCTGGAACTACATCTTCTACAACTTTTAAAGTTAGAGTTGGTGCTAACACAGCAGGAACTACTACCTTTAATGGTTCTTCAAGTGCTAGGTTGTATGGCGGCATTTATTCTTCCTCAATTATCATTACTGAAATTGCTACCTAATAAGGATAAATTATGGCTGTCACAATAAATGCGAGTACAACCACAGGGCTGGTTCAGAGTGCTGATACAAGTGGTTCTCTTAATATACAAAGTAACGGCACTACTGTCTTAGGTGTTACCTCTACTGGTACATCTGTAACTGGCACACAGTCTGTTAGCGGTAATTTATCATTTAACTCAGGCTATGGCTCTAGTGCAGTAGCATACGGATGTCGTGCATGGGTAAACTTTAATGGAACTGGTACACCAGCTATTCGTGCAAGTGGTAATGTAAGCTCTATTACTGATAACGGTGTTGGTAATTACACAGTTAACTTTACAAGTGATATGCCCGACGCTAATTTTGCGCATAGCGGAAGTGGTGGCAAGCTAACAACAGGCTCAATTGCCGATATAGATGTTAGTAGAGTTAATTCTTCGGCAAGCAATATACAAATTGAAACAGTTAGAGGTTCAACTAATACCCTTACTGACTTTGAGTATATTGCGGTTGCCATCTTTCGCTAATAGGAGAAATAAATGACCCAATTAATTATTTACCCAAACGATAATGGTGGTGTAGCCATTATTGTTCCCGCAGATTGCGGATTAACGATTGAAGAAATTGCCGCCAAAGATGTACCACAAGGCAAACCATACAAGATTGTAGATGTTGCCGACATTCCATCAGACCGCACATTCCGTAACGCATGGGAGTACACAGCATGAGTATCACCATCAATATGACCAAAGCCAAAGCGATTACTAAAGACCGCCTAAGAGCAGAGCGTACACCTTTATTACAGGCTCAAGATGTAGCGTTCCAACGAGCGTTAGAGTCGGGTGCTGATACGACTGCTATCGTAGCTGAGAAACAAAGGCTTCGTGACATTACCCAACTAGCTGACCAAGCCACAACGCTTGAGCAGTTAAAACAAATAGAGGTTTAATTATGGCAATCACTATATCAGGCGATAGTCCTAACCTAACGAGTGCTTCACTAACAACACCTACTTTAACTAGCCCTACTTTCGCTGGCACACCAAGCGGTAGCATTATTACTAGCATGACCGCACAAGCATCTACTAGCGGAACTTCAATAGACTTTACTAGCATACCCAGTTGGGTAAAACGGATTACTGTAATGTTTAATGGGGTTAGTACCAACGGAACATCTAGTTTTTTAATACAAATTGGTGCTGGAAGTGTAACAACAAGTGGCTATGTAGGAAATGCTAGTTCTTATGCTAATACTATAGCAACAAGCACAGCAGGATTTGTTTTGACACAAGCCAATGTAGCTTCAGCAGCTTATAGTGGTCACATTGTTATTACAAACTTAACTTCAAATACATGGGTTGAAAGTAGCGTATTAATACCAACAGGCAGTCAAACAGGGCAAGGAAGTGGTGGAAATATTGCACTTGGCGGCACTTTAGACCGAGTTCGTATTACTACTGTAAATGGTACAGATACATTTGATGCTGGTTCAATCAACATTCTTTACGAGTAAACTATGCCCGTTTACGTCAAGGTTCTGATCCCCGCCAAGAATGCTGAAAATACGCAAACTACGCAATACACTGCGGGAAACAACATCACGACTATTATTGACAAATTTACGGCTACTAACTATAGCGCTTCTACGGCTACAATTAGTGTGAACCTTGTTACGGTAGCGGGTACGGCAGGCAATAACAACTTGATTATTAAGGCTAAGAGCTTGACCGCAGGCGAAACCTACACGTTTCCCGAGATTGTGGGGCAGGCGCTAGAGCCAGGCGGGTTTATATCCACCATTGCTAGCGCCGCTACGTCTATCAATATCCGGTCTAACGGGCGTGAGATCTCAAGTTAATGCAGCATACAGTCACCGTCAATTATGGCAAAGGGTTTAACTTCCTACCTGTAGTGCCTTTGCGTGAAAAAGTAGAAAAGTTGCAAGAGGCTTTATTACAGATGCCCCAAGCCGACGTTACGTTTTTGCATGACTTTGAACCAGGCAAGTACATTCGTACAATGATCGCCCCGCCTTGGTCGGTTATTGTTGGCGCAGAACATAAGACGCCGTACAGAATTAGGCTTGAAAAAGGTACAATCGCTGTAAATATTGACGATGAAATTAAAGTATTAACGGCGCCGTTAGAGTTTGATGCGCCAGCAGGTGTAAAACGGGTAGGCCGTGTATTTGACGAAGAAGTAATTTGGGTAGATTATTACGATAATCCAGATGATTGCAGAGATATACAGGCAATCGAAGAACGATTGTATGTCATTCCTGAGTGTGGCTTAATGTCAAACAGAGTTAAAGAGCTTGAAAACAAGCAAAATGATACCGAACAGTTAACTAATAGCGTTAAAATGCTTTTAGGCAATGGGTTTGGTTTTAGTGATAGGGAGAATTAATATGTCAGGTGGGATAACAGCAGCAGTTATTGGAGGCGCAGCCCTTGTATATAGCGCTAATCAATCTTCAAGAGCGGCTCAAAGCGCAGCCCAAATGCAAGCTGATGCCGCCGACCGTGCTAGTGCGCAGCAAGCCGCAGCTACAGAACGCCAAGTTCAACTTGGCGAACCTTATAGGGTAACTGGCACCGCAGCAATGAACCGCCTTGCGGCCATGACTGAGCCTGGAGGCCGTTTAGCGCAAGATTATGCCCCTACGCTAGAGGACATTCAAATGGATCCAGGTTATGGATTTAGGTTTAGAGAAGGTATAAAAGCGCTTAACGCAACCGCAGCCGCTAGAGGCGGTTTAATTTCAGGTAACGCTCTTAAAGCCGCTACAAATTATGGTCAAGAATTAGGGTCGCAAGAGTACGGTAATGCGTACAGCCGAGCGCAGAACTTGTTTCAAATGAACCGTAATAATTTAGTAGACCCTTTAAAATTTCTATCCTCGCAAGGTCAAGCTGCTGCCGCTGGGCAAGCAGCCAACATTGGTCAAGGCGCAGCTAATACTGCTAACTTAACTACTGGCGCCGCTAACGCTCAAGCTGCTGGCGTGATTGGTTCAGCGAACGCTTACACCAACGCCATTGGGCAAGGAGTTAGTATGTATCAAACTAACCAACTATTAAATAGATTTGCTCCACAACGGACAACACCAAATTTTTATGGCAACCGCGCAGCGCCCGTCACCGATTACAGCACCCCATACGAAGGGTAAGGAATAATTATGCCAATCGACCCAAATATTCCTTTACAAGTTCAAAATATAAAACTAGAGTCGCCAATGAATCAGTTGGCAATGATGGGTGAAGCTGTCAAGTTAGGTGAAATGCAACGCAGCGTAGATACGCAAAACAAGCTGCGCGAACTGTATTCGCAGGGCATCGACGTTAGTACCCCTGAAGGGTTTAAACAAGTGGCGACGCTTGACCCTGGGACAGCAATAAAGCTACGGGCTGACGTTTTGCAAGGACGCAAACTTGAAGGCGACATTAAAAAAACAGATATAGAGGTTAACCAAAAGACGTATGACTTTGCCAAACAAAAGCTGGCAGACTTGTCTTTTAATCCTTCAGATAACAACATTAAAGCGCATTTAGAAGATGGTGTTTTAAAAGGCGAGGTAACGCCTGCGCAAGCCAAAGCAACATGGCAACAAGTGTCTGCTTTAAACCCTGAACAACGTAAAGCATATTTTATTGACCTAGGTGTTAAAGTAGAAAAACGCTATGAAATGAGTAACATTAGCGCAGCGCAACAACAGGCTAATGCTACCGCTATTCGTGGTCAGAATCTTACGGCTGAAACAACCCGCCGTGGTCAAGACATCGGACGTATTCCTGTTGGCTATCGTCAAACGAATACAGGTGAAATTGAGCCGATTCCTGGTGGCCCAACTACTACTAACTTGTCGCCTAAAGAGATACAGGTGCGTGAGGCTAAGTTTCCACAAGCTAATTTGGCGGTTAAATCGTTTGAGTCCAAAGCTGATACAGTTCTTAAAGACATTGAACGGCTACGCAACCACCCAGGTCTTAGCAGCATTACAGGTATTGCAGCGGGTCGTTTGCCAGGCGTTACAGCCCAAGGGCGTGAAGCGTTGGAATTGTATGAAAAAGTTGTGGCTGGTTTGCAGTTTAAAGAACTTCAAGATATGCGTAACGCCTCACCTACAGGCGGTGCGTTAGGTAACGTATCAAATCAAGAAGGCACACAACTTCGTCAAGCTGCGGGTGCTTTATCACGCGTACAAGAAAAAGGTAGCGTACAAAGTGAATTGGATCGGATTGCCGATTCGATTCTTGGATCTAAGTCTAGAATTCGTGAAGCGTTTGATTTAACCTACGAATATAAGCCTTCTGCTACGGGCGGCGGCGCGCCTCCATCACCACCTCCATCACCACCTACCGGCGCCGGCGGTAACACCGTAACTATTCCAGGCGGTAAAGTATTAACATTCCCAACACCAGAAGCCGCAGCAGCATATAAAAAAGCAGCGGGGCTATAACATGGCCGTCGATTACGAAGCCCTTGCAAAGCAATTTGGTGGCTCGGCAGCCCCTGCGCCTAACGCTAATATTAATTACGAAGCTCTAGCCAAACAGTTTGGTGGCGGCGTAGCAGAACAAGTCAGCCCTCGTCGTCAGATGGTTGAGGCGGAGTTACGTAGCGCTGCCGCGCCTTTTGCAGGTTTTAGCAAAGGCGTGGGTAATGTCATGTTTGGTGGCCAACGTCTAGTTGGTAAAGGTTTAGAAACCGTAGGCGCTACCGACACGGGGCGTGCCTTGATTGAGGACGCTGCACGTCGTCAAGCCGAGCAAGAAGCGTTTATAGCCCCTTACAAAGCCGTAGCGCCTACCGCAACAGGTGCGGGCGAATTTGGGGGTGAAGTATTTAGCACTTTGCCTGTTGGCGGTGTTATTGCCAAAGGCGTTAGTAAGATACCAGGCGCAGGCACTGTGGCAGAAGCCATTAGAACAGGTGGCTTTAGAACAGGCGCGCCTGCAGCTACTACTTTTGGTGGCCGTGCTGCCGATGTAGCCACACGCGCTGGTGGCGGTGCCGTTGTAGGTGGTACATCCGCTGCGCTTATTAATCCAGAAGAAACTGGTACAGGCACGGTCATAGGCGCTGTTGCGCCTTTTGTGTTGCCAACTGCAGGTAAATACATTGCCCAAGCCGGCGGTAAATTTATTGACGCCGTGACAGGCAAATTAGCCAATGTTGAGGCAGGCAAAATTGCTCGTGAGGTGGCAGGCGATCAAATCAATCAAATTCGCGCTGTTAATAAATTAGCCCCTTTAGATATTAACGCAGCCCAAGCTGCTTATGGTATTGACAATGATGTGTACCAAGCATTTTTAGATTTTGCATCTGGCAAAGACAAATCTAGTTATTTTCGCGTGTTAAAAGACACGCAAAAAACAGATCAATTAAATCGTTTAGCGCAGTTAGCCGGTGGGCCAACCATAACCGAAAACTTAACTTCGGTTAGTCAATTTAAAAATGCCCTAAACAATTTAATGACACCAATCCGCAAAACCGAGTTGACCGCAGCCAATATAGGCGCTGAGGTAGGCTTACCTTTACAACGTGAAGCCAACGCATTAGCACAAGTTGCTGGGCAAAAAGTAGAAGATGTGCGCCGCTTTAGCGCTGCGCAAGGACGTGCCATTAACCCAGCTACAAACAACCTAACTACAGACCAACAGTTAATGAAGTTAGCCGCTAAAGCCGACGATGTAGCAGCGCAAGCGGCTAAAGGTTCGTTAGTGTTTGGTGAAGCTGCACGATTTAAACAAGCCGCCGTTGATAGTTTAGAAGCTTATGGCCTTAGACCTCTGACATCCGACTCCATTTTAAGTCGTTTAGGCGGTATTTTAAACAACCCTGAGTTTGCGGGTAACGACGTTATTGAAGGCGCTGTCAAAGCGTTTGGCGACGATGTTGTTAAATGGACAAAAAACGGTGGGGTAATTGATGCGTTTGCTTTAGACAGCTTACGCAAAAACTCCGTTAACGCTGCTATTGAAAAGTTACGCCCAGGACTAGATCAGACGTCTAAAAAGAACTTGGCTGCTGGTGTAATAGCCCAACTTAAAACGCCGATCATTAACGCCATTGAAGAAGCAGGCGGTACAGGCTACGGCAAGTATTTAGGTGATTACGCCGCAAACGCACAGTTAATTGACCGCCGTAAGCTGGCAGGCAAAGCACTAGAAATGCTCAACAAATCACCTGACGAGTTTACGCGTTTGGTGCAAGGTAATAACCCTGACGCTGTAGAAGCCGTCTTTGGCCCTGGCAGCTTTAATATTTTTAAAGAAATGGGTACAGACATCAAGCCTATGCAACAAATTGCTGATGAATTATTGCGTGACGCTAAGATTGGTGAGCAGATCAAGGCAGGCCGCCGTGCTTTGGGTATTGAAAAAGAAAGCATGGCAGAGAAGATACCAGGCTTCGTAGGTTATAAAACTGCGGTTGCCAAAAAAGTATTGCAAACGTTAGAAGGCAAAGTTAGCAAAAAGACTATTGGCATTTTGTCTGACGCAGCCAAAACAGGTAAAGCTATGAACGAAGTATTAGATACGCTTCCTGCTGACGAACGTATTAAAGCGTTTGATCTTTTGACTAAAAGTAAAGATTGGAGCCGCGCCGTAACATCTGGCGCAATTATGCTTACAACCCCATCTGCTAACGCGTTAGCACCTGACCAACAAAATCAAAATGCACTTGCAAGATAAACATGGATTGGCAAACAATAATCAACGTCGGTGGTGCTGCTGCCCTTTCTAGCCTTGGTTGGTTTGCCCGCCAAATCTGGGATTCTGTTCAAAATTTAAAAAATGATGTAAAACAGATTGAGATTAATTTGCCAACAAATTACATTAAAAAAGACGAAATTAAAGATCGTTTTGATCGTATTGAAGTGTTATTAGATAAGCTTTATGAAAAGCTAGAACAAAAAGCAGATAAATGATGTATGCCCGATCCGTTTGGAATTATAGAAGGCACGAAACAGGTCACAAAGACTCTCAATGAGTCTGTAAAGGCATCTGAAGAACTTAGTAAGGCAATTGATGGTGTACTAGCGGTAGCGGATAAGGCGGCAAAAGAAAGGGCGGTATCAAGAAAGAAGTCAAGGGAAATAAATCCTGATACCACAACAATTATTGAGGCGGTGGATGAGTTTCAAAGGCTAATGTTAGCCAAGCAGTCTGAAGAAAAGATTAAAGAAGAAATTACTAAGAAATACGGCAGCCACGCTTGGGATGAGATACAGGGTATTAAGGCTAGGAAGCAATGGGAAGATAAGCGTGATAAGTATTTAGAGCAGAACGATAGACGGGTAATGAAAAGTGTTATGGCACTATGTTACATATTTGCAACTTGGATAGCGTACGAATGTACATGGGGTAGATGGAAATGAATATGCAAGACCTTTTAAAAGCGGTTATTCCTATTGTGGTCGTTTGTTTAGGCTGGTTACTTGGTCAGGTATCGTCATTCCAAACCCGTCTTACTCAGATAGAAGGCAAAATGCCAGCTTTAATTACAGCCGAAGGTGTACCAACAGACAGTCCTCTTTCAGCAGAAAAACGAGCAAAAATGCGTGAAGAACTTTACAAAGAAATACATGAGCTTCATGTACGGGTTAAGTTACTAGAAGAAAGGTCTAAAAAATGATTCCATTAATGGCACTAGTAGATGTTGGGATGAAAGTCCTAGACAAGTTTATTCCTGACCCTGAAGCCAAAGCCAAGGCTCAAAAAGAACTTTTACAGATGCAACAAGAGGGCAGATTGGCTGAGTTAAACGCTGACATGAATGAGCAGAACAATGTATCAGACCGTTGGAAAGCTGATTTAAGTAGTGACTCTTGGTTATCTAAAAATATACGACCCATGTCTTTAGTTGCTATTTTTGCTGGTTATTTTCTTTTTGCCATGATGTCTGCCTTTGGCTACGATGCTAAAGAGTCGTATGTAAATCTGTTGGGTCAATGGGGTATGTTGATAATGAGTGCGTACTTTGGTGGCCGCACCCTTGAGAAGATTATGGATATGAAAAGGTCAAAAGATGAATCTAAGTGAACACTTTACCTTTGAAGAACTAACTATCACCGACCATCGTGAGTTTGACAATACCCCAAATGTAGAAGAAACCGAAAATTTGACTCGATTGGCAGAGTTCTTAGAGCAAGTTAAAGAGGTGTTAGGTGGTAAGCCGATTATGGTTAACTCCGCCTTTAGGTCAGAAGCCGTGAATAATGCCGTTGGAAGTCGCAACACTTCACAACATCGCATAGGATGTGCTGCTGATATTAGAGTACCAGGCATGACCCCAGATGAAGTTGTTAAAGCAGTGATTGCATCAGGGATCGGATACGATCAGATTATTCGTGAATTTGACAGGTGGACACACATTAGCGTACCCAATACAAAAGACATGACACCACGCCGACAAGCGCTTATCATTGATAAGCAAGGCACACGCGTCTACGCTTAAGGTTCTTGCGTAACTAAGTAAAAAACAATAAAACCCATTGCTACGATCAGTATCCCTGCAAACGCCATGCACTCATCGTTAGTCATCTAATCCGAGCTATTTTAGCTTTTTTAAGCGCCATTTCATATTCTATTTTGGCGTTATCGTCTAAGCGTCGTAATGGCAATTCTTGAAAATATTTGTATTTAGCTTGGTATTCTGGGAGTTCAGACGGGCGTATCCACCCGTATTTTTTAGCCCATCGTTCTTCTATATTGGTACCAGATGCAGTCCATATA
>Ga0181344_1000537_pt1 | contig 14917 bp, 19 predicted proteins | sample Su13VDMLBDD_FD_130098 | JGI IMG/M metagenome (GOLD analysis project Ga0181344, IMG submission 130098) | Freshwater viral communities from Lake Michigan, USA - Su13.VD.MLB.D.D | ecosystem: Environmental > Aquatic > Freshwater > Lake | place: USA: Michigan | collected 2013-07-15
ACCCAAGCGGTCGCCAATGATTTACTTAGACATTCTTTACGTCAATTGGATGATGTTATTCTTCACGTCCATGATGAAATTGTGGTCGAGTGCGAAACCGAACAAACAGAACAAGTAATAAAAAAGATGGAAGAAGTAATGTGTACCCCGCCTGATTGGGCTACGGGGATACCATTGGGTGTTGAGATCCATGCAATGCAACGCTATGGCAAATAAAAGAAAAAACCCCCTAGTGATGAGCTAGGGGGCAAACCTCACGAAAGGTATTACAAATGAACTTCTTAGAATTTATCACAAATTTAGCCCCTGAGGGTGAAACTGCGTTAGTTGTACGCCAAAAACCACAATTAGATGGTAACGGGATGCTGCAAACCCACGCAGATGGCACGATCAAATGCACTTGGCCTGCGTTCTTGCCAACGGCTAAGATCAAACCGGATTGGGCAATTTACGGCAATACAGGCTCGTTTATCCTTGATCGTTTTGCCAATGGCAAGGTATCAGCCTCCGCAGCCAATTGCGAATACGTCCTTGTGATGATGTTAGACGACATTGGCACCAAATCCAAAGAGCCACCTCTTGCGCCTACTTGGATCATGGAAACGTCGGAAGGGTCATATCAGTGGGGCTACGCGTTCAAAGAGCAACCGACTAAGGGTGACTTCACCGCAGCAATCAAAGCTATTGCCAAGGCAGGCTATACCGATCCAGGCGCTACTAATGCAGTGCGTAACTTTCGCTTGCCTGGCTCTATTAACCTCAAGCCAGGGCGCGATAACTTTGCGTCGCGTTTGGTGGAGTTTCACCCCGAGCGTGAATACAACCTTGAAGATATTTGCGTCGCTTTAGCTGTCACACCTGACCCTGCTGATACGGCTACTAACGTAGCCATTCGTCTTGCTGACACAGGCAAGGACTCAGTAGTCACTTGGCTAAACGAGCAGGGCATGATCCTGTCCGCTGCCAATGGTGAGGGCTGGATGGGCATCGTTTGTCCTAACAACGCTGAGCATACTGATGGCAACATCGAAGGACGTTATAAACCCCTGGATCGTAGCTTTTGCTGCTTGCATGGTCATTGCGTGGACTTTAGCTCGCAGATGTTTTTAGATTGGGTCGCTGACAATGGTGGCCCCGAAGTTGATCATGGTTTACGAGATGAGCTATTAGCAGAAAAGATGAATATGGCATTGTCTAAACTAACCCCCAACGAGGTCTATCGTGACACGGCGTCCGAGTTGATTGCAGAGATTGAGCGTAAAGAGTTAGGACGCATTGAGAAGGCTGATTGGTACAAGCGTTTCGCTTATATCCAAGACGATGAGTCCTACTTCGATATGCAAGACAGACGTGAGGTGTCGCGCCAGACGTTCAACGCTCTGTTCCGTCACATCCCGTGCAAATCTATCCACACAGGGCGCAAAGTCGAGGCATCGATCTGTTTTGATGAGAATCGTCAAGCAATGGGCGCGAAAGCGTTGGTCGGTGTGACTTACGCAGCGGGCGAAGAAGTGTTGGTCAGTCGCGATGGCGATCTGTATGGCAATCGTTGGCGCGATGCAAGACCAAGCGTCGCTCATGCTGACAACCTTGATATTAAGATGTGGCTCAACCATTGTGAGCAGTTGGTGCCAGAGTCCGATGAGCTAAACCATATCTTTGATGTGATGGCTTTTAAGGTGCAACACCCAGAAATTAAAGTAAACCATGCGATCCTCCACGCGGGGGACGAAGGTTCTGGAAAGGACACATTCTGGGCGCCATTCATTTGGGCTATCTGCGGTGATCATTTGAAGAACCGCGGGATCATGGATAACAATTCGGTAAACAGTCAGTGGGGCTATCAGCTAGAGTCGGAAGTGCTGATCATTAACGAGCTTAAAGAACCTGACGCTGCAACACGTCGGCAGTTGGCAAACCAACTCAAGCCGATCATTGCGGCCCCGCCCGAAATGCTCCCGATCAATCGCAAGGGCTTGCATCCATACATGATGGCTAATCGGTTGTTTGTGTTGGCTTTCTCAAACGATCCTGTACCGATTAGTTTAGCTAGCCAAGATAGACGTTGGTTCTGCGTGTGGTCAACTGCACCGCGGATGGAGTCAAACCAGGCGAAGAAGATTTGGGATTGGTACCGCGCGGGTGGATTTGTCGCAATAGCTAAATGGCTAACGTCGCGCGATGTGAGTAAGTTCAACCCTAGCGCGCCTCCAATGTGGACTGAGTTCAAAGCAAATTTAGTTGAGCATGGTATGAGTATGGCAGAGTCGTATTTGGTGGATATGTTGAAAAACAGAACAGGCGAATTTTCTAAAGGTGTGATTGGTTCGCCTTTCCATTCTTTGTGCGATCGCTTGGCGGGATCTGCGCCATCAGGGGTAAAAGTGCCTCAGGCTGCGCTACTTCATGCGTTAAAAGAGGCGGGTTGGATTGATTGCGGGCGCGTTAAGTCACGCGATTATGACGCTAAAAAGCACATATTCTGCGCGCCAGAGCTTGCGGACTTGGCGAAATCAGAGCTAAGGCGAAGGATTGAGGAAAGCCCAAGCCCTCAGCTTGTAAGAGTTAAGTAAAAGAAAAGCCCCAATTAAGGGGCTTTTTTATTAGAGGTCAAATACTAGAATAAGTAAGGCGGTTATGCCCGCCACAATAAGGGCTAGGAGCATCTGAGAGCCTCCATCAATTTAGATGGATCTTGGGACTCAAAAAACTCTTTGAGCTTGTCTGTGACTGTTTGCGAAGTCGGCTCATTATCAATCGCCTCTACTAGCTCAATTTCTGAATTGCCATAGTCGCACCAATCCCAATCCAAAGCGTCTGATTCTAGAGCTATTTTCCCCGCCTCTTGCTCAGAATTGGCGGTTACGTTTGCCACTAAATAGGTGTACTGCCGTGTCACTACGCGATAAGTTTTCATTTAAAAATCCGTTTCTCAACTGTTCCGTTAACTTTGCGCGCGAATGTAGTCGCGCCCGCTTTGCTTGTAAATCTGCGACAGGCTAGAGATTCAATCCCGCCCATATAGGTTATGTAGGTTACTGAATACATGATTAATCCTTTGCAAATGAGGCTTTAAAGTTCCATTGTGGGCGTTGTTGTTTTGCGTCTGCTACTGCGTCGCGACAAGTGCGAAACGCGTTTGTAGACCATGCGTACCAAAGCCCGCTTGGTTTTTTGTAATAAACATGAATTTTGCGAGGGTAAACTTTAAAATCTGTTTTCATTTTGTGCTTTCTAAAAAGTGAGTAGCCACGCGCCTTAGGATTTCAAGTGCCTCAATATAGTTAATATCGCCCTCATCGTATTGGGTATAAATGTCGTTGACTGAGAAAAATAGATCGTCTATGGGGTTGGTTTGCATAGTTATGCCTCAGGGTGGTTTGAGTTGAATAGATCGCGCCCTAAGTTGATTAGGATCCGCGCTTGGTTCTCAGTCATGCCTCTATGCTCCGCAAATAGCGCGGGGGTCAGGTAGTTATTTTTAAAGTCTAAATATTGGTCTATTAAATAATCGCGGAAAGTCATAATTTGCTCCGATCTCTGTATGGGGTGTCTAATTCGTAATCATCACATTCAATACCATCAACGTTGTCAAAAAACATGAACCAATCAGGCTCGAGGTCGCATTGCTTGGTGTGGATTTGTAAAGCCTCCAAACACTTGGCGCGGGCTTGCGCCTCGGTGCCAGAGTAAGCCTCAAATGAGAAATTGCGGGAATCGTAATAAGCGCGGTAGATTTTCATTATTTAACCCTTGTAATAGTTAGATCACCGCTCATGTCCGACAAGTCGGCAGTTTGCCCAACTTGTAAAGCCTCAACCTTTTCAACCCCCCATTCGAAATATCCGTTGTCCTCTGTGATCTCTGACATAGTAAGGTTGCGCGTTTCTTGCGTTGCGTAACCCGCGCCCCATGTGGCTACAAATTGCTTTGCCTCCTCTTTTTTAACGTAAGAATTGCCAACACCTAAGCCAAGTAAGCGCGACATAATCGCGTCGATACAATCAAGCCCTAAATAGCAAGCGTTGCCCGCCTCGCCTTTAAAATCCTCAATTGTTTTGGTTGGATTGTCCGCAAGCCATTCGGCTATTTGGTTCTCATCTATTTCAATCACTAAGTTAAATTCCATCTTAAAACCCTCCTAATAAGCCAAAGGCAAGAAACGCGCCAAGAATCGCGCCCATAACACAGGCGCCCAAAATATCCCAAAATGTTGGTTTTTTATCCATTTGTAACCCCTTAAAAGTTCTCGAAAATGATTTCTTTGCCATCTTCAACAAAGGCATACCAAAAGCCATTTTTGCCAATGTAATAGTCAATTGCATCTTTTAACGTCAAGCCCTCATCAAGTTGGATCCCCTCAATTGCGGGATAGGCTTGTTCAAATTCTTCTAATGAACATTGAGAAAAGTCGCAACAAATGCCAATCGGATCATAGGGGATCTGCTCAGGATCCATCGAGTCAAAATAATCAAACAATTCCCCCTGACCCTCATAACTAAAGTTATCGGGGCGGACTTGGTTCATAAAAAAGCGGAATGTATCTTTATTGAGCGTCATAACGATAGCCATTTTTAACCCTTTATTAAATTGCAACGTCATTGAGATATGTAACACCCTTGCGAGTTGCTACGTTTGCGCCTAGGGCGCGTAATCTGCTTTTAGTTGTGGGGGTCGACCATCTGCGTAAAGTGTCAGCGTTTACCATCACCAAACCCGTGCGACTGTTTACGTCTGCAATGTGATTACCATGCAAATAAATAGCACAATTCACATCGTCAATAGGGGTTACTGAGGTGTTATCCAAGCGCCAAGGGGCGCGATTTTGCACTGCTGCGACCATCTGTTTTTCGATTTTTCTCATGTTTTTCACCTTAATTTAGTTTATGAAATGGGATAAATGCACCCCATAAAAAATATCGTAAAGGAATTATTTACACTCGTCAATAGGTTTGTGCAAAAAGGTCACAAATATTTTTGTGGGTCATTTTGTGGGTCTTGTGGACAACGTGTGGACAATCGCGACCAGGCAGAATGACCCACAGTGAGAGCCATATAGAATATGGATTTTTACCTATTTGTGGACAATGTACCCATCTTTTTTAGGTTATTAGATGTAAATCACATATTTGTATATAGGTCTGCACGGATGTTACAAGTCAGCGACTTAAAACCCCTTGTCCACATTGTCCACATGACCCACAAAATCGCGCCCCCTGTATTTTGTTTCCAAGCTTTTTCCTTCCCTTTGTGGGTCATGTGGACAACCTAAAAACAAGTTGTCCACATGACCCACACCCCCTCCCAAAATCAAATTGTCCACATGACCCACAAGCCCCGCGCCCCACACTTGTAAGCTATCAACTAAAAACAGATTGTCCACATTGTCCACATGACCCACACCCTTATAGAATATAGGCTTGCGGGCTATCGCGCCCCGCAAAGCCTTATGCGGCCTGAGTTGTTGCCGGTAATTTCGGCCTCCTGGCTGATAGCCCCCGGGTAGGGCCAAGCGCAACCGCTTGGTGGGGCAGGAGGCTTCACGAACAATTTTTTTTTCTATTAGCAAAAACCAAACCGCCTTTAGTTTTAATTTTTAAATTTTTTTGTTACACTCCCCTCATGTTCCAAAGCTTCCACTACGAACCTCGCAAGCTCGAAGCCACCGAAGCACGGCTCGAAGCCATAATGAAAGCCGCTAAGCTCGGCCTTAAGGGCGACTCCTTGGCGCTAGCAGCCGGAATGACCCCGACCGAATACAGGCAACTCGTGTTATTCGACCCAATTGCCGAATACGCAGAACTCAAAGGGAGAGCAGATGGAGAACGTGAAATGTCAGAAGTCTTGCATCTTGCTGCAAAAGAAGGTGACGCTAAAGCCGCCCTCGCCGTCTTGCAACACCAGCACGGGTGGGTTGCCAAGCAACAGCTTTCAATCGATGTTGAACAACGAATATCTATTACGGCAGCGCTTGAACAAGCGCAATCAAGAGTTATCAACGCTTTGGAAAACCAACCCGCCGAAACTGTAGACTTCAAAGAAGTACCCACAAAAGAAAAACTCAAAGCAGCCTAAATGCAAACTACCCGCTACTCCGCGCAAGATGAACAAGAACTCATGGCGCGGTTATGGTCACCCGCCATCAAGGACAACCCGCTAGCGTTTGTGATGTTCGCCTTTCCTTGGGGACAACAAGGCACACCGCTTGAACATTTTGCTGGCCCACGCAAGTGGCAACGCCAGGTACTCACCGATCTAGCAGACCACATCAAAAAGAACAATGGCAAGGTTGACTTTGACGTATTGCGCCTAGCCATCGCTTCTGGTCGTGGTATTGGTAAGTCAGCCTTAGTAAGCTGGCTAGTCCTGTGGATGATGACCACCCGCATCGGGGCGACAGTCATCGTGTCAGCCAACAGTGAGTCGCAGCTGCGCTCAGTCACTTGGGCGGAGATCACTAAGTGGTCGTCCATGTCGATTAACACCCACTGGTGGGAAATCTCAGCTACCCGCGTCATGCCCGCCAAATGGCTGACCGAGTTGGTCGAGCGCGACCTTAAGAAAGGCACTCGCTATTGGAACTTGGAAGGACGGCTTTGGTCGGCTGAAAACCCCGACGCTTTCGCGGGTGTTCACAACTATGATGGGGTGATGGTCGTGTTCGATGAGGCCTCAGGTATTGACGACTCCATCTGGGCGGTGACATCAGGCTTCTTCACCGAGAACACGCCGAACCGCTTTTGGTGTTGCTTCTCTAACCCGCGTCGCAATACAGGCTATTTCTACGAAGCGATTGAGGGTAGCAAACGGGACTTTTGGCAATCTAGGCAAGTGGATGCGAGAGATGTAGAAGGCACTGACAAGAACGTGTACAACCAGATCATTGAAGAATACGGCGCAGATTCCTACCAGGCGCACGTGGAAGTGTATGGTTCGTTCCCATCAGAAGGCGACGATCAGTTCATTTCATCAAGTCTAGTGGACGAAGCCATGAAACGGGAAAAGTACATGGACGACTCCGCGCCCATCGTCATTGGGGTGGATCCTGCCCGCTTTGGTTCGGACTCCACCGTCATCGCCGTACGGCAAGGACGGGACATCGTGGAGATTCGCAAGTTCAAGGGTGACGACACCATGACGGTGGTCGGTCATGTCATCGAGGCAATCGAGCAGTATCAGCCTGCGGTTGTGGCTATTGACGAGGGTGGACTTGGCGCGGGCGTGGTTGACCGGCTCAAGGAACAACGCTACAAGATACGGGGTGTAAACTTCGCGAACAAGAGCCGCAACCCCATGATGTACGGCAACATGAGGGCGCAGATCTGGGGGCAGATGAAGGATTGGCTTAAGAACGCAAGCGTCCCTAAGGAAAAAACACTCAAGACTGACTTGATCAGCCCACTGATGAAACCAGACAGTAAGGGCGCCATTTTCTTGGAAAGCAAGAAAGACATGAAAGCCCGTGGGCTAGCGTCGCCTGACAGCGCCGACGCCATTGCGCTGACTTTTGCGTTTCCTGTTGCACACCGCGAAAGTAAGGGTACAATCCGCAAATCGACGTATCAATCTCAAGGCGCTGCCTTGAACTCATGGATGGGATCATAATGGCAACTAAACCAGGACTGTACGCAAACATTCACGCTAAACAAAAGCGCATCGCCGCTGGCTCTGGTGAGAAGATGAGAAAGCCTGGTAGTGCAGGCGCGCCCACAGCTAAAGACTTTAAACAATCAGCTAAGACCGCTAAAAAAGGTAAGTAAAATGTTTGAAAAATTAATGCAATTATTGGGCTACCAAAAAATTCAACCACAGGAACAACCATGCCTCTTAAAAAGTCAGCCAGTAAAGAAGCCTTCCGTAAAAACGTCAGCGCCGAGGTCAAAAGCGGTCGTCCCATCAAGCAAGCGGTCGCCATCGCGTACAGCGTCAAGCGCGAAGCCGCGTCCAAAAGCACACCAAAAGGCAAAAGCAAAAAATGAGTCTAAAACCTCTAAGTAACTGTGTTTTAATTCGTCAAGACACAGAAAAGTTATCTGATTTAATAGTTTTACCCCAAAACAAATTATTTAGCGGTATCATAGTGGCAATTGGCGAAGGTAAAAAAAGCCCAAAAGGGCATACTGAACCTATGAACGTCAAAGAAGGCGACCATGTGCTATTCGGTGAGTTTTCCGGGCAAAAGGTCACTGTCGATGGCGAGGAATTGCTTATGATGCGCGAACCTGATGTGATCGGAATATTAAATGGCGTATGACCAAACCTCAATGAATATCGTCGGCAAAGTAGCCGACGTAGGTGGCAACCCCACTACTACCCCAAATGAGCAGTCAGATGTCTTAGCTACAATGCGTCATCGCTTTCAAATGGCGATGTCTGCGTATTCTGAATCACGCGAAGATGAGCTAGATGACCTTCGTTTCATGGCTGGTTCCCCAGACAATCAATGGCAGTGGCCTGCTGACGTATTGGCAACCCGCGGTTCTGTCCAAGGACAAACCATCAACGCGCGCCCATGCCTCACAATCAATAAGCTGCCACAACACGTCAAACAAGTAACAAACGAACAGCGTCAGAACCGACCCTCTGGAAAAGTAATCCCTGCGGACGATAAAGGCGATGTTGAAGTAGCTGAGATTTTTGAAGGTATGGTTCGCCATATCGAGTATATGTCTGACGCCGATGTGGTCTACGATACTGCTTGCGAAAACCAAGTTACTTACGGAGAAGGTTACTTCCGCATTTTGACCGAGTATTGCAACGATGATTCGTTTGATCAAGACTTGCGTTTAGGTCGTATCCGTAACGCATTTAGCGTTTACATGGATCCAATGATCCAAGACCCTGCTGGGCAAGACGCTGAATGGTGTTTTATCAGCCAAGACATCGAAAAAGACGAGTACGAGCGTCAATATCCTGACGCAGCTCCAATTACTTCGATTATGTCCCAAGGCGTAGGTGATTCGTCACTATCCCAATGGATTGACGAGAACACAATCCGTATTGTCGAGTATTTTTACTATACGCACACCCCAACTAAGCTTAATTTGTACCCCGGTAACCATTCTTTTTACGATGGATCTACTGAAGATAAGCAAATGAAGGAACACGGGTTAAAACCTATCAAAACCCGCATGGTAGACGTCAAAAAAGTCATGTGGATGAAGTCCAATGGCTATGAAGTCCTCCAAGAGCAGGAATGGGCAGGCAAATGGATCCCTGTGATCCGCGTAATTGGCAATGAATTTGAGGTAGATGGTCGTATTTATGTGTCTGGCTTGGTCAGAAACGCCAAAGACGCCCAAAGAATGTACAACTACTGGGTGTCACAAGAGGCAGAAATGCTTGCTTTGGCTCCAAAAGCGCCATTTATCGGTTACGGCGGTCAATTTGAAGGTTACGAACAGCAATGGAAAACTGCCAACACGACCAATTGGCCGTATTTGGAAGTTAATCCCGATGTTACTGATGGAATGGGTGCAACATTGCCCCTTCCACAACGCGCACCACCTCCTTTGGCTCAAACTGGTCTTATCCAAGCCAAAATGGGCGCGTCTGACGATATCAAGTCCACTACTGGACAGTATGACTCGAGCTTAGGCGCCACAAGCAACGAACGCTCGGGGAAAGCTATTATGGCGCGCGAGCGTCAAGGCGACGTGGGTACTTTCCACTACGGCGACAACCTGACTAAAGCGATTCGTTTTGCAACACGTCAGTTAATTGACCTTATTCCTAAGATTTATGACACCGAGCGTATTGCCCGCATTATTGGTATCGATGGCGAAGTGTCTATGGCTAAGATTAACCCTGAGCAAGCCGAGCCGGTTAAGAAAATTGTTGACGAGCAAGGTGTTGTGATTGAAAAAGTTTATAACCCTAGCGTTGGTTACTACGACGTAGTAGCTACTACAGGCCCAGGCTACATGACTAAACGTCAAGAAGCTATGGAAGCTATGGCTCAGATTTTGCAAGGCAACCCTCAGTTGTGGTCAGTTGCAGGCGACTTATTTGTTAAAAATATGGATTGGCCTGGCGCGCAAGAGCTATCTGAGCGTTTGGCTAAAACAATCGATCCTAAGCTTTTATCAGCTGACGACGAAGATCCTGCATTACAAGCTGCTCAACAGCAGATTCAAGCAATGGGTCAGGAAATGGAAGGCATGCACCAAATGTTGCAAAACGTGGGTAAATCCATTGAAATGCAAGATTTGGAACGTAAAGATTTTGAAGCGCAAATCAAGCTATTTGATGCTGAAACTAAGCGTTTATCTGCGGTTCAAGCCTCTATGTCACCTGAACAGATCCAAGACATTGTGCTTGGAACCGTACACGGCATGATGGTTAACGGCGATCTTGTAACTGAAATGCAACGCGACACCGCAATGGATATGCAAGAAGAAGAACAAATGGAGATGCAAATGGAGCAGCCACAAGGCCAACCAATGCCTCCTGAAGGTATGCCGCCAGAACAAATGCCACCACAAGGGATGCCACAATGAAAGCGTGTGATTTTGTAGGGATTTTATTCCTAGCTCGTGATGTAACTCATTCAGTTCATTTAAACACTCGTAGCTATTCAAAGCATAAAGCTTTGCAAAAATTTTACGAGAATATTATTGACGTTGCAGACGCGTTCGCAGAGGCGTATCAAGGGCGGCATGGTTTAATTGGCCCAATTAGTCTTATGTCAGCTAAGAAAACAAGTAATGTTATTGAATTTTTAGAAGGACAGCTTGCTGAGATTGAAAAAGCACGATACGATGTAGTGGACAAAAGCGATAGCTCAATGCAACAGTTAATTGATAACATTATCGAGCTATACCTTTCCACCCTCTATAAATTGCGCTTCTTAGCATGACAGTAAAAGTAACCCACTCAACTCCAGCTGACGGCACTTTTAGTTCTCAAGGTGCTATTGCTTGGGATGCCGACCATACTTTAGCTGGTGTGGGAACTATGGCGGAGCAAAACGCCAATAACGTAGCTATTACTGGCGGCGCTATTTCTGGGGTTACTTTGCCCGCGTCTAACATCACAGGTACTTTGGATGTTGGTCATGGTGGTACAGGAGCCACTACACTTACAGGCTATGTAAAAGGTACTGGCACTGCAGCTCTTACCGCTGCTTCTACTATCCCTAACACCGACATCACTGGCCTTGGCACCGCGTCTACTAAAGATGCTGGCGCTGCATTAGGCGTAGCAACATTAGACGCAGGCGGTAAAGTACCAACTTCACAAATTCCTTTACAAGGTGACTTAAATTATCAAGGTACATGGAACGCAACAACAAACAGCCCTACGCTTACAAGTAGCACAGGTACTCAGGGTTACTACTATGTGGTTTCAGTTGCAGGAACAACTAACCTCAACGGTGTTACCGATTGGCAAATAGGTGATTGGGCTATATTTAACGGCTCAGTATGGCAAAAAGTCGATAACACCGACGCCGTCACAAGTGTAAATGGATTAGTTGGCACCGTTGTGTTAACGACTACAAACATCGCTGAAGGCACAAACGAATATTACACAGACGCTAGAGCTAGAGCAGCTATTAGCGCTGGTACAGGTATTAGCTATGTTTCTGCTACTGGTGTTGTAACTAACGCTGCGCCTGACCAAACTGTAGTTTTAACTGGCGGTACAGGAATTAGCACTAGCGGTACATACCCAAACTTTACTATTACCAACACTAGCCCATCATTGGGTGGTGATGTAGTTGGCCCATCTTCCGCTACAGATAACGCTATTGCTCGTTATGACACAACAACTGGCAAATTACTGCAAAACTCTGTAGTTACAGTAGGTGATACAGGAGCAGTTACAGGCGTTACAACCTTATCTGCGTCTACATCCGTAACAAGCCCAATACTTAAAGCTGCCAATTCTGCTGGCGGTGCATTGCAAAATGCTAGTGGAACAAACCAAATCCAATGGGGTGCTGGCGGTGGCGATAATGTGGCTATTGATGTTTCTACCAATTTAAACGGTACAAACGCACAAATTGACATTAGCCCTACTGGTACTGGTCATGTCCACATGAAGCCTAGCGGTACAGGCTCTATTGAAATTGCGCCTACTAATGTAGGAACAATGGACAATATGACTATTGGCGCTACAACCGCTAGAGCAATTACAGGCACAACCGTAACCGCTACTAGCTTTGTAGGCTCAGGCGCAAGTCTTACCAACGTGGTTAATTCTTTATCCGCAAGCACAGGAATAAGCGTATCAGGCTCAACTGGCGCTGTTACAGTAACAAATACTGCTCCTGACCAAACTGTAGTATTGACCGCAGGCACGGGTATTTCAACTAGCGGTACATATCCTAGCTTTACAGTTACAAACACCGCGCCCGATCAGACTGTAGCTATTACTGGTGCTGGCGGTGCTGTTGTTACTGGTACTTACCCTAATTTTACTGTTACGACCCCTAGCGGAACTGTAACTAGCGTAACGGGTACTGCCCCTATTGCTTCTAGCGGTGGTGCAACCCCAGCTATTAGTATTAGCCAGGCTACTACAAGCACAAACGGCTATTTATCCTCTACCGATTGGAATACATTTAACGGAAAACAGCCCGCAGGCACTTATGTTACTTCCGTAGGCGCGACTAGCCCTGTCACAAGTTCAGGTGGCACAACACCAACTATTGCTATGCCAGCGGCTACAGGTTCGGTCAACGGCTACCTAACAAGCACTGATTGGACTACTTTTAACAACAAGGGTTCAGGAACGGTCACTTCTGTAAGTGGAACTTCAGGCAGGGTAACTAGCACAGGCGGCGCTACACCCGTAATTGACCTAGCAACTTCTGGCGTAAGTGCGAATACTTATGGTTCAAGCACTGCTATTCCAGTTATCACCGTAGACACTTATGGCAGAGCAACAACCATTACAACGGCGGCGGTTGCTGGAGGCCAATATTACGGAACCGCAGCTACTAAAGCAATTGCTTACAATTCAAACTCCATTGCGGAGGATATTACTATTTTGGCAAATACCAACGGATTATCTGCTGGCCCTATAACTATTAGCACTGGGTATACAGTAACCGTTGCTACTGGTGCTGTATGGGTGGTTGTATGAACGATTTTTTTAATGGAAAATTCTTTGCAGGCGGATTTTTTACGAGTATTATTGAGGCTGCCGAACAACTTTATGTAAAACTCCGTTCATTAACGGAAAGAGGGAGATTTTAATGTCTATGAACCTAAAAGCAATAACCGTATGTATTGGTTATCAGCAAATTACCGATCTAAGCTCTGCTGTAGGTCTAACTGTACCTAGTATTGATAAAACAGGCCTTAATCAAAAGCCTACTTTTGCATTAATTACTCCTTTGACCGGCAATGTACGTTGGCGCGATGATGGCGTTAATCCTACTGGTTCTGTTGGTATGCCTTTGGCAGCTGGCGTAAATCTTCAGTATGATGGCGATTTAAAAAGCATTAAGTTTATTAACAATGGCGGTACCGCCGAACTCAACATTAGCTATTACGCTTAAAGGTGATATATGGACATTTCTAACGGCTCTGGCGGCATTGATTCAAGCAAATTAATTGAATATTTCACCAAAGATTTTCTTACTGATCTTGGTAAAATGGCTGTTTTGCGCGATGAATTGGCTAAACGCCAAGGTTCAATGACCGCTGTTGATGCAGCTAATGCTAAAGTAGCCGAAGCTGATGCGTATGCACAAAGCAAAAAAGCTGATGCTGACACACTTTTAGCTGACGCTAAAGTTAAAAACGAAGATGCTAAAGCTAAAAAAGCTGCACTTGACGAGCGCGAAGCTAGCTTAACCGCCGCCGAAAATAAATTTACTGCTGACAGCGATGCAAGCATTAAAGAAATCGCATTTAAAGAAGCGTCTTTAGTTAAACGTGAAACTGCATTAGCTGACGCGCAAGCTGCGCTAAAATCCGCACAAGATACATTAGCAACTGATCGTGTTAACCTTGACGCAAGAATTAAAGCTTTACAAGATAAAGTTGCTGCTATTAATATTTAAGTTATAAATCGTACTGGTGCGACACACCAGGGTTTCTAAGGAAACATCGAAATGGACGAAAGTCAAGAAGTAGTACCAGCGGAAGTATCCGCGCCAGAGCAGGTGGCAACGGCTGCACCTGAACCTGAAGTAACAGCGCCGGAAGTAGTAGAGCCAGCAGTTGAGTCTAAGACCTTCACACAAGAAGAACTTGACGCCGCTATTGGTAAAAGACTTGCTAGAGAACAACGTAAGTGGGAAAGAGAACAGGCCGCTAAAGCTGCTGAAAAGCAACTTAAGACCCCAGTAGAAATCCCGCCGATTGAGCAGTTTGCTTCACCTGAAGAATATGCTGACTTGTTGGCAGAACGTAAGGCAGAAGAATTGCTTGCTAGGCGTGAACAAGCTAGGATGCAGTCCGAAACTCTTGAGGCATTTCACGACAGAGAAGAAGAAGCACGGAATAAGTACGATGATTTTGAACAAGTCGCGTATAACCCCAAGCTCCCAATCACTGACGCAATGGCTCAAACGATTCAAGCTTCAGAAGTTGGCCCCGATATGGCTTATTACCTAGGGTCTAATCCGAAAGAAGCCGATCGTATTTCTCGTTTATCACCTCTCCAACAAGCCAAAGAATTAGGGAAAATTGAGGCTAAATTAGCTGATAACCCAGTTGTAAAAAAGACTTCGAGCGCCCCAGCACCAATTGCTCCGATTACGGCAAGATCCTCTGGATCGCCAGCAACAGACACAACGGATCCTCGTGCCATTAAAAGCATGAGTACTTCAGAGTGGATTGAAGCTGACCGCCAACGTCAGATCAAGAAGTGGGAAGCGCAGAGAAACCGCTAATTATTACTTTTAAGGACTTTTATAATGTCAAATTCGATCTTAACCATCGACATGATTACAAGAAAAGCT
>Ga0181344_1000538_pt1 | contig 14910 bp, 20 predicted proteins | sample Su13VDMLBDD_FD_130098 | JGI IMG/M metagenome (GOLD analysis project Ga0181344, IMG submission 130098) | Freshwater viral communities from Lake Michigan, USA - Su13.VD.MLB.D.D | ecosystem: Environmental > Aquatic > Freshwater > Lake | place: USA: Michigan | collected 2013-07-15
AAGAAAGAGCTTGCTCGGGGTGGGCGTAGCCCCCAAAAAAGTCGTTTCTGTGTTTTGTTTTGGTGGTGCGTTTAATGCGGCGTTGCGTGCTTGCTGTCTTTGTGCGGTTTTGTTGTTCACATAGATGGCACCACGTTTGCTGTTGCAGGTTCTGCATGAGGGTACGAGGTTGGCTGTTGAGTCGTCTCCGCCTGCGTCATGCTCGATCAGGTGGTCTGCTTGTGTGGCTTTGTTGCCACAGCCCCAGTAGCAGTCTGGGTTGCCGTCAAGTATTGCTTGCCTGTTTGTTCGGTACTGCTGGGTTTGTTTCCTGTTGCCTGCCATGACCGTGATGCTACTAGCGCCCTTGCTTCGCTGCGGTTGCTTTCGTGTGTGTGTGGGTCTCGGGTGTTTGTGCCCCCCACATTTCACAGCTGTTCGCTGTTGGCTGCCGGACTGTTTAGGGTGGACACCAATCGCCTTTTATGTAGTTAGGGAACTCTGAACAGTGGCTTATACCAGCATCACTTCACTTGAGTCATCACATGAGGCTGGGCGCACTGCACTACCCTGCTTCCACAGTGTGCATACCAGCAGAGTTCAATCCCCTACGTGGCCCTTGGTTGTATTTAGTTGTAGTTAGTTACTTGCGTAAGCCTTGGATAATGGCAATGCCTAGCGACAGTAGCAGGACATACCACGCCACAATCAGCATGATGCCAAGCGCTGTTCTATTGCTACTAAGTCCTCAGGTCGCCAGATATAGCACTCAGCGTGGGGATGCAAGATAGTAAGCCAATGCTCTTGCGCTATCGAGGTTTTACCTTTAGTGGTTTTAAGTTCGGCAAAGATTAGGCCTTTAATTTTGTGGGCTAGTACAAGGTCTGGGAAACCTGCTGCGCCTGTGGTGATGTATCGCCCGGTGCGTGTCATGCTTGGCTGTGCATGGTGGCAGTCCCAGCCGTGGATGTACGCAAGAGCTTTAACTTGCTGTAGAAATGAAGCCTCACTAATCGGTTGCATACATCATCTCCAATAATGGCAAATACTCATCTTGCTGCACTGGCTCATCTCTGCGGACTTTATGATCACCGCTTTCATGTGTTTTAAGATGATGGCAGTTATGGCACATCAGTTCACACTTGCGACACTCAGCAAGCACTAAAGATGCTGGATAACCGCGAGCCTGGCTTAGATTAAACAGTTTTTGTGCCGGGTCGCGATGATCAAGAGCAAACATCATAAAGTTCTTTTCGTTTATCTCAATCATGCAAATAACGCAATGTTTTAAGGCTATTTTGTATTGCCTTACCATTTGTTTAATGCTTATTTTGTTTGTCTTTGTTGGGCCGTAACGTGCTTTTGCGCGCGCTGCTAAACAAGTTTTGCAATACGATTTTGTGAGTCCGTGATGGCATTTAGCCCCAACACGGCCACTACCTTTGCCACCCATTACTTGTCTTTGCCTAGCAGATAGCCACACATGAACAGAGATACGCACATAATGAGCAGGGTTAGCACATCAGCCATTAGAACGGCTCTTCGGGTGCGTCGTACTGTGGCGCTGGCTGTTCACCGCTTTTAAGGGTGTCAATGTAAGCACTCGCTTCGCGCTTAGTCATCGCCTGCAAGTTGGCTGGTGGCACTTTGCCCATTGACTTACAAACAGCCCTAATCATGTTCTGTTGCTTGTCGCTTGCAAGGTTGGAAGGCTCTGTGATTTGGGTATCGTTTTGCATCCGCACAACCTTGCCCATTTCTTCACGGCTTGGGCGCTTCGTGAAGTCGCTGCCTGATAGCCCGGCATTAGCCAACGCACGACCCACAGCACCAGTCTCACAGTTCTCTAGGTGGCTGGTCTTATTAACATTGCCTTGGCCGCGGATTTCTTCTGCCCAACCAGTAGCGATAATTTCACCATCGAGCCACAGTTCGGCTTTAAACACAGCAATGTCACTGAGGTAGTGCACAAGGTCTGTGATGACACGGGCATCAGGGTGAGCCTTCAGGAACCTGTCTAGGCGACTGGCTACTGGTTCGTAATCGTCAAGGTTAAAGGCCACGGTAATGCTCTGTTTCTAAACGGCTAATTTCTGCGCGCACATACTCAAGGTGCATAAGCAACTTAGACACCTGCTTTTTAAGGTCTCTAATCTCAACGTCTTTTTCGTGCAACAGGTCTTCCATGTCATCATTGTGGGTGTACTCACTCATCGTCAGCCAACTTCACTGTGCTGAGATAGTTAAAGCCTTTAGATGCCCCACTGGTATTAAGCGATGGATGCCAAGAGTCGCGCACCTTTTCAGCCAGTGTCGGGATTGCGTGTAGCGCACCCACAGCTTCTAGCACAAGGCTTGAATCCTTAAAACGCAATTCGAGCGCCAGATTGTGGCTGAGGTTAGTTAGTTTGGCGATTAGTTCGCCTAGTGATGTTTCCATTGTTTCCTTTGTTTAGCAGTTGCGTTTCCATCTTTGCACATCCTTGTGACGGGATTTACAGATGAAAGCTTGTAGGTGTTTTTGCCCTTTTAGACAGCCCCAGCCCCAAGGCCCAACGCGCCACACCTTGCGGCCATCAGGGTTTATGTGGGACTTAAAAGCAATGGCATCAGCCACCTTGACTTGCTCGACGGGCGTGCGCCCTTTTGCGCTAGGTGTGTCTGACCATGTGCGCCAAGTCTGGCGGTGAATGCCTAAACCGCCCGTGTAGGACTTTGTGGAGTGTTGCCAGTTGCCACCAGTTTCGCACCGGGCTAACTGATCGTAGTAAGCGTCTGGTAGTACGCCGTTGTATTTGGCGTGTGAGTTAGCAGCTGCACTTGCGTGCGCTGGGGTGGATAGGGCGAGGATAAGCGTTAGTGCCATGAGTTTCTTAATCAACTCTCTCAACTTCTGTAGGCGGCCCCCATGAGTGCCAAGACTGTGCACGTGTGCACACTTGGGTATAAACAATCAGGCCTGTGGACAAGTCTGTAAAGACCTGCACCATGGTTTTCTTATCTTTAGACCTTAGGGCGATATAGCCCCATGTGGGAATCATGGTCTGTTAGCCATCATTTTGAGAAACAGCCAGCAGGACACCCAGCCCATAATGAAACTGTAAAGAAACTGTGTATCGGTCATGCCCAGCCCCTAACCATGTCCATGCCCTGTTGGGTAATGGCACACACAATGCCCTGAGAGCCTGTTGAGAGCCTGCGAGAGTGCCCTAAATCTTGTATCAGACCCATTGTGCGTAAATCGCTACAGCGCTTCCAGTAGCCCTTTATGTCGTGACCAGCCAGCGCGGCTCTCATGCCTGCTTCCTCATCGGTCAGGCCAAGAGTTGCGTGAAAGTACTGCTCGAGCAGCAGAGCCCTGTGGGTGCCTACCCTAATGGGTGACACTTGGCGTGAGGTTTCGGGGTCTGTAGCCCTGAATAGTGGTAGTTCCTGATAGGTCATGTTTCCTCTGACTTTCGTTGCCCTTTGAGTGGCTGAATGTGACTATACACAATTTGAGAAGTCGGTGGTGGATACCCAATGGAAACAAAGTACCCACCACCTAGCCTCAGCCTTGCTCAAACAATGGCCGAGAGTCCTATTTAAGCGCCCTGAACTGTGCCTCAAAGTGCTCTGGCGTTTGATCTGCCAATTCAATATGCAGCCAATTAGGCGAGCCCTGATACGAGCCTGCATTGTCGTCTGCTGTGTAAATCTTTACGCCCTTTTTGCCTTCACCCCTCGAGCAGCGGTACCCAGCGCCATAGTCACCATAGGCGTACCAGTGCAGCTCACAAAGTCCGAGCGCTTTGCTGTTGGCTAGGAACCAGTCCCAGATCACACGTGCTTGCGCTTCGTCTTTGTATTTTAAATCAGCTGCAAAGCCTGTGGCGTGTACGGATAGCCCGGCATTGTTGCGCATTGGGCGATTGGCGTACGTGCCTAGTGAGGTCATGCCCCAGCGCTTGCCGCATAGTTCTACAAGTTTTGCCGTGACGGGTTGTGTGGCTTTGCCATCCCATGCTGGATAGTACGGGTAAGGGCGATTGCTCATGCTGGTGGGTCTTTGGGTTTATCTTTGAGGCCGTTACCAGCAAGCAGACCAATGAGTCCACCTGCAAGAGTCATGAGCATTGGGGACAAAATTGCCCAAGCTTCTGAGTCGTTGGGTGCTTGCTCTGTTGGTTGTACTACAAACAAAAGCCCGTATAGCAATGCAACGATGGAAAACAGGAACGCGCTCGAGAGGCAGATGCCGACAACAAGGATTAGCCGCGCTTTTATTTGTTCGTTGCTGAGTCTGTTTTCTGGTTTCATTTGCATTTGCTTTCTATGAATCCGTTGCCTTTTGTGGTGTCACAGTTGTGACGTACACGGTCTGAACATGCTGTGAGCGATGCACAAATCACCAATAGAATTAGGCTTTTTTGCATCATGCAGGGCCAATGTCCTCGATTGTTATTTGTCCCGGCGCTGTTGCACTTCGGGTTGCGCTTGCGGTGCCTGAGGAACAAGCGAGACTGGCAACAATGACTGTGCTTCCTGCTGTTAATGTCCCGACCCAAACGGTTTTCATCGAGAATGCCACGGCTGTTGCTGGTGCGTTTTGCATGATGCCCGATTGGTATTGAGTGCCTGCAAGGTTGGTCAATCTAATGCGACTGGTAACAAATGCGCCTGCTGTTGCTGGTGTTGTTACTTGTGGTTCGTAGTAGGTGATGCGGTAATAACGGTTCGCTACAGCTGTGAAAGTGCTGGCTGTTAGTTGTATTTCTTCGGCGGTGATTGTTGCATCGTTGGCGGTGGATTGTTGGAACGCGACTATGCCACGTGGGAACTGGTTACATTCCGCTGCTGTGAGTATTTGACCAGCAAGGAAGTTGTCGTTAGGCGAGATTGCCATGAGTTATGGCCTTTCTGGGAATGTGACGGTTGGCGCTGGTTCCCATGTTGCTGGGAAGTCTCTGAGGGCTTGGCGGTAGTCGCCCCATTGGGTTTTATCGGTGGGTGCGTCTGTGAGCATTGCCCAATCTGAGGCGATGAGTAGGGCGTCTCGGCGTAGTCTCATCCGTTCGATGAGCCATTCATCGGGGGCTGTGGTTTCGTGGTCTGCTAGTAAGTTCATCATGCTGCCTCGTATCTAATGTTCCATAGGAATTGGTCGCTTGTTGTCCAAGTAAATGGCAGGGTGGTATTTGCCGAAGTGTTGGAAATAAGATTTGTTCCGGAAGTTGTCCAAACTCTTGTTCGAACGGTAGTAGTTGAACCAATGCTAAATACTTCGCCTTTGAACCAAGTAGCAACAGAACTGTCGTACATCTGTAAATCGCCCATCGGTAACCCATTGATAGTGCCGTAAATTGCCCTAGCAGCAACAGGTAAATCAATGTTTACAATCCCCGTCACTGCGCTAGTTGTTCCAAACGCAAAATACCCGTAATAATTAACCACGTTATTAACACGGCTATACCTTGCGCCTGATGTGCCGTTGCCGACAGTCACATTGGCAAAAGTTGGCGTGTATGCCGTGTAGGTGCCTAACACGGTGTTGCCAATAGCGACCTTCGCCTCTAGAGCCTCAACCGCATCGTTAATGTCGCTGTGCTGCTGAGCATGGTCAGGGGAAGTCAGCAGGCTGGTGCTGGTCGGGTTCGTAAACACATCGAGCGTTGTGGGGTATGTAATAGCCATATCTAAAATCCTAGTCTGCTGCCGTTGTCTGCTGTGTCGTCATTGTATGTGTATCCTGCTTCGTTGTAGTCCATAGGGGTGTTGTAGATAATGCCCGTACCACCCAAAATGCCAAGAGTGTCACTATCCAAAGTGAAAAACTGGTAATAAGTCAAAGGGGTTAAATAGGCTGTAACTGTTGATTGTGCAGGGGTAGCAGACAAGTTGAAGCCCTCACAAATTACCTGCACTGTTGTGTCTGTTGCTGCCCCCGGCACACGAAACGTCAAACTTGTAAGGTCTTTAGCTGCTAAAGAATTGACAACATCAAAAAAAGTAGGCGCACCAGCTGGTTGAGCCACATCGGTAAATTGAATAACAAAACGCTGTTTGGTTGTGTCACTGAGAGTGTTTGCCAGCCAATTAGCCAAACCAAGGGCTTGCGTAACGTTTGCATCCACTGTTGAAACAGTAAAACCATTAGCGCCGTAAGTGCTTACGCTTGCCGTGTTAGTGGCTTGCTGTGTTGCCAGACCTGCTGGCTGTACCTGTACTTGGTTCATTAAATCAAGACCAAGGTTTATGCGCTCAAAATTCTCATAGGCAATAGTGCTTGCGTCAGCTGTTCGCCCGTAACTGGCGCTGGCAACAGGCAACGTTGCGATTAAATCACGACTATAGAAAATCACTTTGTTTTCAATGTTTGACAGCAACGTGCGTTCAGTATTTACTAGCAAATTTACAAAGTTGAGAACAGAGCCGCTGTACACGGCTGCACTGCAAGCACTACCGACGCCAGCGCAAAGCATGTCAGGATCCGATAAGCGCCGACCAGGCACATTAAGACCAACCTGTAAAAATTGTCCTGCACTAGGGTTAGCCGATACTGAAAATGAGTCCATTTGCAGGCGACCCAAAACACCTAAACCATCTTGACAAGTAACAGTTGCTGTAGATAATCCTGTATTGCCCGGGTAATCGTTGTATGCAACTTCGACAACATAAAACCTAAACTGGTCAATTAGGCCTGTGGGGTCTTTAAGGTCTATTGCATCGCCAAAAGTAAAACCAGCAGACTCGTTTTCTTGGTTTTTAATTGTTAAAACAAGAGCGCCAGCATTGTAAGTATCTAAATAATTTTGCCTGCCGTTATTAAACGACATAGACAAAACACTAGAAGTCACATTTGTGCTTGTAGTGGTGTTTATTACTTGCCACTCATACCTAGTCATTAGATAGCCCTAGTGGTTAGTGGCACTGCACCTGTCTGGCGGACGTAGCGTTGAATGGCCATGACTACAGCGTTAGGGTCGCCGCCCTGCACATTTATAGTGACATTGGCACCACCCATACTGCCCATTTTTGACAACGGTATTACAGCCTCTGGGCCTGCCTCACCGATCAGCGCAAAAGTAGGGCTGGTAACAATGCCGCCTGTAGCCATTGCTTTGTAGTCAAGTCCTGCTGGGTTAGCGCCGCCATCGCCGCCACCATCGCCACCTAAACGGCCAAGGCTGACCTCACCAAGTTCGCCAATGTCTTTGCCGGGCTTAATCAAGTTGATACCCTTAATAACCAAGTTGATCATGGTTATAAATGCGTTAGCCATAAACTCAAAATAAGTAGCAACACCATTAACGACTGTGCGCACTACAGCTCTAAACGTGTCAAACTTTTTGTAGGCCATAACAATCGCAACACCAAGCGCCAAGATGCCTGCAGTGATTAGCACTACTGGGTTTAATGCCATGGCTGCATTGACTAGCACAATGCTGGCAGCCATAACACCAAAGGCTGCAGCTACAGCCGTAATCAGTGTTGGGTTTTCTTGTGCCCACGTAGCAAACGATTGAAGCACTGGCATGGCTTTTTCAAGGATTGGCAACAGTGCAGCGCCTACACCTTCTTTGGCTTCACCAAGGGCAACACCTAAACGCTTCATAGAGCCTGCAGCAGTGTTAGCAGAGTCAGTAGCGGCACCACCAAAAGTGACGGCCATCTCAGCCATTACTTCTTCCATGCTTGCGCCGTCTTTAATCATCTGGCGTAGTTCTGGTGACAGTTTTGCTAGGGCAGTCATGTTGCCGCCATACGCCTTTTCCATGGCCTTAGTAACTGTCTCAAGGCTAATACCTTTAGCAGCTGCAATATCCATAGAAAGGTTGGCGGCCTTTTGTGCTTCGTCAATAGACATCGTTGCCCGGACTAAACCAGCTAATGCTGGCCTCAACTCGTCATCAGTTACGCCCTTGAGTTTTCCTTGCTGAGTAATGTAAGCCTCAACGCCAGCAATTTGTGCATCAGTAGCAGCAGTAGTTTTTTGCAGCTGACGGGCCAACATCGCCTGTGCTTGCTCATCTTCCATGGCACCTTTAACAGCATCACCAAGGGCAGCAACTAAACCACCCAGAGCAACGGCAGCGTATTTGTTGGCTTTGCCTAGGGCGTATTTCGCTTTGGCTTGCGCGCCTTCGAGATCGCGAAAACCCTTTTCGGCGGCTTTTAGTCCCTTCGGATTAAATTGCGTAACGATTGGTAGATAGATAGCCATTAGACAGCCTGCCTTGCTTTAAGTGCGCGATTAGCGTCAGCGATAACTTCATCAACTGCTTTCATAATGTCAGCGGTGCCTTGCTCTTGTATGAACTTGCGTGATCGCCACAAGCCACGCTGAGGCCTGCCAAAAACATTAGTAAGCAACTTAGAAAAGTCACTGACATTCTTTGTCCCTGCTTGTGAGAACAGTGCGCCAGCTGCATCTTTCTGCACCAGTGTCACCAGCGGTGTGATGCCTTGGCCACGTGCACGGCCACCCACCATGATTTGCACACCTTTGTCCACAGCAGTTTTGTTGTAGCCAAGTCTGCCTTTGTTGCCCCAACCACGAATCATGCTCACACCAATTTCAGACGGAAACTGCTTACGGCCTTCCTCAAGCATTGCCGGGCTACTGGCCTTAATCTTAGCTGCAGCCTTAAAACGCGCTGACTTATCTAACTTGCTTAGCTCTGACAGTGCCTGTTTTAAGCCTGTAATCTCGGCGCTTGTTTCTAGGCTCATGCTTTGCGGCTTTCGTTTAACAGCTTGATTGTTGTATTCAAGTCGGCTATGTCAAACTCTACAGCAGGTGGCCACCAGCCTGTGGCTACTAAAAGACTGGCTAGGGAATGGCGGTAGGTTCCGCTTGGGTAGGGTTTGCCGGATCATTATCCACCACTTCCAAAGTCACTAGCCGCTTAATAAAGTCATCGAGCACTACGGGCACTGTGATGCCAGCAACTTTGGATGACTCGTAAGCCATAAAGGCTAAGTCCTCAATGCTGATGCCTTGCTCACCAATGGTGCTGGACTTGCGCTTGTATTTGCGTTCCCATTGCACAATGACAAAGAGGCTGGTGGTGACTTCGTACGGGCCTTCGCCTGTGTCCACCTTGAGAGTTAATTTCATGTCGGGTTCCTTTGGTTAATTAGGGTGTGACGTCTCGCGCGTAGGTTCCGCCAATGAATGACGCGGTAATCATTGACAGTTCGCCAACAGCGCCAGTGATAGGTGTGAAGTCCACGAGCTGCATGTTGATAATTGTGTACTCAGGGTTAGAAGCTGTCTCTGAAGTTCCTGATGGTGAAATCACTAGCTGTGTGGTGCCTGTGCCCAAGTTGGCGAACAATGTCGCCTCAACTTCTCCAGCGCCATAGCTGAGATACATTTCAAGCTCTACCGATACGGTCTGCAGGCCCGGCACGAAACGATGGCCAGTATCACCAAAAGCTGTGCTTTCAAGACTATCCACGCCAAGTGTGATAGTGGCGCTACGGCACTGATCAGTTAAATCAACGGCTACACCACCAGTGGTGGGCGCAAGGTTTACGGTTGGGTTAGTGAGGTAAGTGCTTGTGGCCACGTTGGTTCTCCTGTGTCAAACGGTGCCGGGTGCCGTATCTGTTTATAGTTCTAGCAGATAATACTACTGCAGTTGTGTATGTCATTGCTTCTGTGCCTGCATAGCCATCTGCAGATCATAAGCAGGGTAGGTAGCGCCACCAATTTCTAGCGATGACGGCTGGCCTGCCATGATGACAACGCTCGAGCCAAGGACTGTGGCCACAATGCTAAGGATGTTTTCGAGCACATTTTGGGCTGCAGTGCCACTGCCGATAACACGCACTGGGATGGTGACGCGCACAATGTTGCCACCGCCTGCGATTGTCTCAAAACTAGGGGCATCAAGAAAGACACAGTTAGGCACAATCTTTGTGGGGTCGCTTACTACGCGTAAGCCTGTCACTGCCGTAAGTGTGGCCTTGAGGTCTTGCATAGCCTCGTTCAGAAGCCCTGTGGCAGGCATTAAGCCACCTGTGGGCGGTCTATGCCCAAGAGCTGTTTAATCATCGGTGTCATGGCTGACACGGGCGCTGAGCCCATGCCATCGAATGTGGCAAAGGTGTCCTGCACAGAGCCACGAGCACGCCATAAAGCAGCTGCGTACATTGCTGTGCCCAGCGAAACGTCATGCCCGGGCGAAGTTGTGAGGCTGTCAAAATAGCCCGACTCCTGACGCCTGCGATAACAGAAATCATTAGCCGCATTAGTGGCCTGTGTCGCCAGCGTGTAATCGTCACTGGGGTTAGTGATATCTACGCCAAGGTAAGTAACAAGCTGGGCTGTGGTAATCCATGTGCAGTTCTGCGTATAAGTAATCGTGCCAGTAGCTGAGGCTGTGCGATTGACGTCAGTGCCTGTGCAAGCAAACAGCACCTGATTAGGGATACTGACATTGCTGTTAAAGAGCAGGTCGCCTTCAGTGTCTATGCCTATGTACTCATACTTGGGCATGGCATAGACAACGAAGGTGCCGTTGAAGGGTGCAGCAACACTAGCAACAGTGATGGATTGACCCACCTCTATTTCAGTATCGGTCAGTGTTTGTAGCACTGCATAGTTGTCTAGCAGTTGCTTAAAAGTGACTGTGTATGTAGCCATCGGCGGTAGCCGCCTTTCGGACTAAGCGATTACGATGCCCTGAATGAACGATGACTTAGCAACGAAAGTTGCAAAGTAACCGTAGTAAGAGAACGTGCGGCTCAATGTGCTTGGGTTAGCGATTGAGAGAACGCCTTGCTGTGCTTCGTAAATCTCAAAGCCCGGTGCGTAAACGACGAGCATTGTTCCAGATGCAAAGTTGTTGTCCACGACAAGTTGAAGGCCCATGACATCCATGCCTGTGTACTGCAGGCCGCCTACGCGACCAATGCTGTTCTGACCAATAACGCCGTTTGTGGTGTAACCAAGGATTGGGCGCTTCGAGCCGTCAAGCTGTGAGCCCAACTTTTCCCAAACATCTGGTGACACGCACAAGTGAGTTGGGAAGTAGTTGCTGTCCTCGGTGATTTCGCGTGCTGCGTCATACAAAGAGCTGATCAGTGAGGTTGGGTCGTTAGCGGTGACAGTCCATGTTGAGCCTGAGGCTGTTTTACCACTAACCAAGTTGTCAGCTGCGATGTTGTCCGTTGCAATGAGGTACTCACCAGCAAGGTCATTGAGGATGAGGTTCATAGATGCAGGGTCTGTGAAGTCCATGTCTTGCATTGTCAATGTGACCTGACCAGCGACAGTTGTTTTGGTAACTGTGTTTGAAGCAATGACCATGGTGGTGGCGCTTACTGCGCTGCCTTCGGTTTGTGTTGCTGCACTGGTGTGGGTCGTGATTGTTGGGCGCACGAAAGTCTTGCTTGGGGTGTTTGGCATTGAGCGAGCACCAAAAGCCGAGACAACCGGGCGGACAAAATTTAGGTCTTGAAACAGGGGGCCCAAAACGGGGACTGGGAGCAATCCAGGAGTGTCAGTTGTAAGCACATCTCCTGCAGCTGCTTGGAGTGCTGTCTGCTGATCGCGTACTGCTTCTTTAAATGCTGCGTTTACATTCTGGAAGGTGTCGCCACCTGCGTGCATAGCGGCAAGGTATTCGCCGGGTGTTGGCATAGCAAACTTGCGCTTTGGCTGGGCAAAAATAGACGATGCTTCGATGACTTCTGGGGCTGGTGTTTCTGACACTGGGTTCTCCTGTGGTTCTGTAACTTCAGGCTCATCGGGTGCCGTTTCTGTATTATTGCTCAAGTCATCCTCGGATGTGGGGATACTTGCTGCAACATCTGTGATGGTAGCACCGCTAAAGGCTGGCTGTGGTACAAGTGACAACTCCATCCAGTCGGCTGCTTCCACGATCATAACCCCATCTTCGTTGTACGAAAACTTGGTGGGGTTTACGCCTACTGAAACTGAGTCCAGTACGCCATCGGCTGCCAAGACTAAAGCTTCATCGCCAAGGGCTGTGGTTGAAACTTTGGCTGTGAAATACATGGCTTCTGGGCTGTCGGCACGCTCGGTCACAAGGCCGATGGCTTGGGTTGAGTCGTGGCTCATATAGAGCTTTGGGGCTTTGCCGTCTGTGGGCAGTGAGCCCGGCATGAAGCTAACAACCTGACCACCTGAGACTGTGGCTTCTACGTTGTATGGCAAGGCAATGCCTGTAATGGTGCGTTTAGGGCTGCCATCTTGGGCGGCATCTACGCTGAATGTTGAGCTAGTAAAACGCATCATGCTAGGGACTCCTGAGTATTTTCTTGTGGTTCGGTGTCGGGCATTTTGTCGGCTACATAGTTTTCTTCTAGATAACTGTCTGTATCAAACTTTACATAGGTGCCACGTGGCAGCACGTTATTCATGCTCAGCGTTGAGGCTATGCAATCGGCGTAAGGTTTAACACCAAAAATGTAGAGATCAGCGCGTGATTGCTCACTGCTGGTGTAGGCATAAGCGCCAGTGGACACGCCCACAAGGTAAGGGGGAACACCACATAGGCGTGCCAAATCTAGGGCGCTGTATTGGGCTGACTCAATCATCAGCATCTTGTCAGGGGTGGCAGTGCTGGCCTCATAGGTTAGGAACTCATTAAGTACTGCGGTCTGGCTAGTCAATCGAGCCTCTTGAAAAGCTGCGCCAATCTCTGACAACTCTTGTGCGCTTAACGGTTCGCCGCCAGTCTGTTTCAATACGCCACTAGGCAGACTGCTTTGCGCGTTCTTAAAGCGAGACTGCTCTACCTTTAGCGCTGTGTTAATGGTCTGCTCAGAGCTGTAAACGATGCCTTGAATAGGGCTGAGGAACTGCACAATATTGCGATAGTCAAGATCATTGCCAGCAAAGCTGATGGACTTAGACGGGTGAAAAAACACTGGGCCTTGCTCATCCAAAGTAGTTATAGAGCCAGCGGGCAAGCGCTGAAACTTGCTAGGAAAGCCGTCTTGTGTGCGCTCGGTAATGTACCAAAAGGCACGACCATAGAACAATAAGTCGTCAAGAGTCCAAGCCATCAGGAAGTTAAAAGTAACGGCTGGGTCTGGCTGGCGTAGCCAAGACCTAGGGGCTAGTGGTATTTCTTCCATTTCGCCTGTGGCATCGTTAAACATTTCGCCGTACATTTTCAACGGCATACAACCAATGACAGAAGCCAGCAAGTCACGTGATCGAGACACAGTAGCAATGGTCATAGCGCGCTGACGCGCTGCACCCTCTTGGTAGTTATAGAAGTTGTCTATCGGGTTTTTGCTGATGCCTGCTGGCGCATACCCGACAGCGGCCTGCACTGATGGCGTAGAAATAGCGGCCTTAGTAACTGGCTTATTGAAAATACCCATAGCGGTAGTATGCCACTTTCTGCCGGGTGTGTGTGGTACTGCCCTGCTCATCCCGACAACGCCCAGAGCAGTACCAGAAATAGTTTAGCGACTGACTACTACCATCATTGGCTTACCAGCCTGTTTAGGTCGAGACGCTAAAGCGGCAGCCCAAATAGTGCAGCGAGCCAACTCAATCGGCCCGGGCGAACGCTTACTGCTCAACGCCAACTGGTTGCTCTGCATAATTGCCACTGATCTGTTCATATGTTCAGCAAGGTTTTGCTCACCTTGGTGCACCAGTTTCGCATCGTTAATCTGTGCCCTAACCAGTGATGTGTAGCGCAAAAGTTCGCCATAGCCGACCACTTTTGTGCGCCTAGTTAGTGGCAATGGCACATGATGTTCGAGCGCTGGTGTGACAGCCAGCCCCAACAATGGGTGAGCCGCGCACGCATCCATCATGGCCTGCTGACACTCGGCCAAGGACTGAACGACAAACTCAACAGACACGTGCACCACGCCGACATCATCTACAGCTGCCCGAACAGCGACATAACGCGACCCGTCAAGACTTGAATCGCAAGCCAGCCAGCCATTATCGGGGCCTTGAATATCTGACAAGCAAGCATCCCACTGACCGGGCAAAAGCCATGAGTCGTCAGCATTGACAAACTGATTTAGCGACCCACGTAGAAAGGATGACCTATCTGGGTGATCAGCGTCTAGTAGCAGTGACTCAAGTTCAAGGGTAATTCCTAATGCAGGGTTAGCCCAGCCCCACCAGCGTGTATCCATCACATCAACACCCGGCGGTGGTGACCATTCCGCAAAGTAAAAACTGCCTTGGCGTTGCTCGCCTATCAGCTGCAGCCCTTGCTCTCGATATCGGAGCATTGCAATAGAGGACTCAGTGCCAGCAGTAGAAGTCATCATCATTATTGGCGAGCCCCCAGCGGTGCGAACATTGCGCGCCTTCATTGTGGGTCTAAGGCTGTGGGCCAAAATCTGATCATCAACTGCATAGATTTCGTCTACCCAAATTAGGTCACAACTGAGGCCCATTCCTGCTGATGGTGTAGCGGCCTTGACCAGCCAGCGCGACCCGTCCGGCATCTCACAAGTGTTACGACCATAAGCACGTTTCAATGTCGCACCAAAATACTCAGCCAAAATAGGGGCCACAATCTCAAACTGGCGCACAGCAAGCGTCAGCTCATGCGCTGAGTTCACAACGGTCTGAGGCTTGCCACGCAACTTAGCAATAGAAGTCATCCATGCCCCTAGAACAGCCTGGCCAAGTACCGTCTTTCCACACTGACGCGCCACCGAAATTAAGCCAGCGCGGTTAATCAGATCACCGGTATCAGGATCAGACTCAAACAAACCCTCAAGCGCATAGATCTGCCAATCCATCAACTCAACCTGCATATAAGTGTGGGCGAAGTCCACCACCAACTGTGCATAGACAGAGTTCCCTTTTCGCACAGTTTCCAATCGGGGCTGAACCCTACCCACTCTGGAGTAGTCCGTCAGGTCTTGGCCAGTTCCCGCCAGTTCGCTTCCTTTCGGGGATACAGAGCGTAAAGGCTTGCTCGGGTCCCC
>Ga0181344_1000540_pt1 | contig 14907 bp, 8 predicted proteins | sample Su13VDMLBDD_FD_130098 | JGI IMG/M metagenome (GOLD analysis project Ga0181344, IMG submission 130098) | Freshwater viral communities from Lake Michigan, USA - Su13.VD.MLB.D.D | ecosystem: Environmental > Aquatic > Freshwater > Lake | place: USA: Michigan | collected 2013-07-15
TAATGACGAAGAAATAGCATACCAAAATTTATGCTTATTTTTGCATGATAAAGGAATAGAAAATAAGTACTTATAATGATAAATTCTGTAAGAGCCACTGTCCTAAATATTATCAACAAGGATAATAATGGGTTTATTACGCCAGAAGAATTCAACAGCTTTGCAAAGCAGGCTCAGTTAGAATTGTTCATGCAATATTTCTTTGACTTTCAGCAGTCCAAAGTAAAGGACATGAAGGGCATGGAGACTAGTGGCTACTCAGATATTACTAAGCAAATAGACCAAACAATTGACTTCTTTTCTAGAAACACAGACTTGGTTTATAATGTATCAGACGATAGATTTGACTTGCCTGAAAACTTTTTCTTATTAAATGTACTGTACTATAACGGTAAAGAAGTAACTCACGTTAATCAAGAAAAGTTGCATTATTTGCTTAATTCCAATCTAACGGCACCTACAGAAACATACCCTACATACGTTATGCAGGGTAATCAAATAACTGTATACCCAACTACTATTACGGATGATATTAATATCTACTATGTTCGCTACCCAGCGGACCCTAAGTGGACTTATACAGTAGTAAACGGTAGCCCTTTATTTAACCAATCAGCAAATGACTACCAAGATTTTGAGTTAGCTATATCTGATTTCCCTAAGTTAGTGGTTAAGATTTGCCAATATGCGGGAGTAAGTATTAGAGAAGCTGATGTAGTTCAAGCAGCTAAAGCAGAAGAAGCGTACACTGATCAAAAACAACAATAATGAATCAGGAAAAATATTACACCAATGATGAGGTCAACCCTACCGATGCCAATTGGGGCACGTATCAGAATGTAACATTAGGCGATGTTGTTAATAACTTCATCTTAATGTACATGGATGACGGTGACTTGTTGAATAACATCAATAGATATAAAGTATTGTTCCACGCAAAAAGAGCGGTACAGGAGCTAAACTATGACGGTAATCGTCAGACTAATGCTTTGCAATTAGAGGTTGGACATGACTTGAAATTTATATTGCCTCCCGATTATGTGAACTACGTTCGTGTTTCTTTATTCTGGGGAGGTAACCTATATCCAATGACAGAGAATCCTCAAGCCAACTCATCGATTGAGTTCTTGCAGGACGACGAGTATCAAATCTTATTTGATGACCAAGGCAATGCGTTGCAAGGTACATCTAAGTTAGACTTATCCCGTATTGATGGAGAAAACTACATGCTTTGCCCATTCAATAATCAGTGGGGCTGGTATGTAGATGGTCTTTGGTATTTCACTTGGGGCTTTGGTGCGGCTTATGGCTTGAACACTGAGGTTGCTAATGTCAACCCAACATTTAGAGTAGACAAGGTAGCTGGCGTTATTAACTTCAGCTCAGGGATGTTCAATCGTTCTGTGGTATTAGAGTATATCTCAGATGGCTTGTATCCAGGTGATGACAATAAAATCGTTATCAATAAACTAGCAGAAGAGTATATTTACTCATATATCAAGTGGGCTATATTAAACACAAAGGCAAATCAGCCTGAGTATATTATCAATAGAGCTCGCAAAGAAAAAGTTTCTAATTGGAGAAACGCAAAGATTAGATTAAGTAATTTACACCCAGGTCGCTTGCTAATGAGCATGAGAGGCCAATCTAAGTGGATTAAGTAAATGGTAGAACTTCAAAGAAATTTCCTTTTGGGGGTCATGAATAAAGACCTTGACCCTCACTTTTTACCTGACGGTGCATATAGGGATGCGCTTAATATTATTGTGGGCGATTCTGACGGAGCATTTGTCGAGGAGGATGGAAGCCGCAATGGTGTAGCCCAAAACTATTTGGGTAATATCTTAAAAGGTGAAGACTTGGAGTTAACTAATGCTACTTGCATTGGTTCGTTGGCTGTTGAGGCTAACAATTCTATTTACTGGTTAGTAGCATCTGACACATTGGATGCGGTGTATGAGTACAACGAAGCGTTAGATATAACAACTCCTGTACTTCGGGCTACTAAGTTAACACCCACTACGCCTTCATTGCTTGGCTTTGACAAGGCGTTCTTTGTTACAGGTATCAATTATATCAATGGGCTTCTTTTTTGGACTGACAACTTAAATCCTCCACGTAGGATCAATGTTGATCGTGCAAAGAACTATGCAGTAGATGGGTTTACTGAGGCTGACATTAATGTCATCTTAGCACCTCCATTGTCTGCTCCAACAATCAACTTGTACTCACAAGGAGAAGCTAATAACTTAGAGAATAAGTTTCTTTACTTTTCATATCGTTATAAATACTTAGACAACGAGTACAGTGCATTATCACCGTTCTCTCCTGTGGCATTCTTCCCTAAGGAATATGCTTATGACTATGGTGTGTCTGAGAATATATCAATGGTTAACAATTTTAATACTGCTGATATAACATTCAACTCAGGTTCAAAAAATGTTAAAGAGGTTCAATTAGTTTTTAGAGACACTCAGAGTACTAACACATACATAATTGACAACTTAGTAAAAGAATTAAATGATTATGAAGATGATACAGATTATTCTTTCACTTTTAAGAACAATAAAGTATTCGCTCTTTTACCTATTGAACAAGTTAATAGACTGTTCGATAATGTGCCAATTAGGGCAAAATCACAGGAATTAATTGGTAGCCGTTTAGTTTACGGTAACTATACTCAATTCTTTGATTTGCTTAAGGAAAACAAGGAGCCTATTAACCCTGCGTTCTCTTTGTCTTTGGTTACAAATACTGTAACTGAAGGCACACCAACGCCTACGTTTAAGAGTAATAGAGATTATGAGATTGGTATTGTTTACTTGGATGACTATGGTCGTTCTACTACAGTTATAACGCCAACTCAAAATACGAACACGATTTATATTCCAGCTGAGAATGCAATCGACGCCAATAACATTCGTGTTACAATTGATGGTACATACCAACCACCAGCATTTGCTACTCACTACCGTTTTGTAATCAAACAAGATAAGCAAGAGTACTACAATGTATTCCCATTAACTTATTTTGAGGATGGTCAGTTCAAGTGGTTTTTAATTAATCAGGCAGACCAAGATAAAATAACTGTAGGCTCTTACCTATTCTTAAAGAGTGCTACAACTAATACTAACATTCAATACAAAGTATTAGATATTCAGTCAAAGAATGCGAACTTCTTAAATACTGCAGATAGTAATCAACCCGCAGGTGTTTATTTTAGATTAAAAATAGAAAGTACGGTATTACCTCCGATTACATTTTACTATGATTACAATGTTGGAGGTGGAGAAGATCCACCTAGTACATTGGTTACTAACAGGTTTAATGTTGCTGAGAATGCTATTTTTTATGGTGTCGGTATTAACGACATGATAACAGGTGCAAGTAATGCTTATACTGGTGACAATGATGCTAGATTCTATGTAGAAATAGAATCAACAGGGGTGGTAGACACATTCAAGTATTATGTTTCCTACGATGGAAACTACAAAGTATTAGTTGCTAGTGGTATTAACATTAACTCTGCTGCAGATCAAGTTTTAACATATGCAGGTAGTACTTGTTCTATTAGATTCTTGTCAAACTCAGGGCACAGAACAAAAGACTATTGGGTTGTAAACTGTAGAGGTAGCATAGAAGATGTATGTTTAAATATATTTGGTGGTCTTATTGACCATAGCACTCCTGTGCCAGGTGTATTTTTTACATTAGATAATTGGAGCCCATCACCAGGAGACAACCAAGATAGACCTATTAAGGCTGGTGCTATATTAACATTCCAATACAAGGAGACCAACGGAACAGACCAATGGATTCCGCAAACATTTATTTCAACAAAGGACTATGTTAATATTGAGGAGTGGTTTATTGAGGATGGAGCATATCAAAAGTGGATTGCTTTAAACGAAAGCGACGAAAGTATTGGTCCAAAGAATGTTTGTTTTAGACGTGGTGTATTAGTTTCAACTGGCAGGCCAGGTTTGATTTCGCAAGGATCAAGTATTGCACCTAGTACATTGACTTATCCTGTATACATGTATTTCTACTCATTCCAAGGAGGAGTTGAACCTGCAATTGATACTAAGTTCTCGTTACAGCAATCTGAGTTCCCGTCTCTATTTGAGACAGTTCCCGTAGACACCAACCAAGATATATACTATGAGCTTTCACAAACGTATCCTATTATCGATGGCAATCACTATGGAAATGTTGACAATCAGAATGTTGCATTGGGTGCTCCGGCGATAATAAGTTTAAATACGTATGACTTCAATGCTGACTTTAATGCGTTTACATTTGGTAATGGAGTAGAAAGTTTTAGAATTAGAGACGACTGGAACGCTGCAACAATGCAGTTTAGCCCACGTGCAAACTCTACTGTTGAGGGTTATGAACAGCAAACACTTGTCCAAGCTCTTACTTACAGTGGTATTTATACTGAAACGTCCGCTATCAATAGATTAAATGAGTTTAACTTATCACTTGGAAACTTTAAATACTTGGATAGATTCTTTGGTTCCATCCAAAAACTATTTTCTCGTGACACTGATTTAGTTGTGTTGCAAGAGAATAAGGTATCTAGGGTTCTTTATGGTAAAAACTTATTGAGCGACTCTACAGGTGGTGGTGTTGTTGCATCTATTCCTGAAGTATTAGGTACTCAAATATCATATGTAGGAGAGTATGGCATTAGCCTTAACCCTGAAAGTTTTGCTAAGTGGGGTAATGACTTGTACTTTACAGACGCTAGACGTGGTGCTGTTATGGCATTACAGCCAAATGGATTGTTTGAGATTTCTTCTCAAGGAATGAAAAACTGGTTCAAAGCTAATCTAGACACCAACGTAGTAAAACTTGGCATGATAGACCCCTACTTTGAGCATTATGTTTTATCGGTAGATAATGACAGAAAAATTGAGTATTGTTCTATCTCTGTTACACCAACAACTTTAGAGTTTGATGGTACAGTTCAAAAGAAGTCATTCTACATCGAGTCAAATACTGATTGGGTTATAACTGTACCTACCAATACTTGGCTAACAGTTAGCGACAAGTATGGATCAAATAACCAATTGGTTTATGTAGAGGTATTAGAAAACCTTGGTGCTCCTAGAGAATTAGACATTACAGTATCAGGATGTACTGAGGATATTGTTATATCTGTTACACAAGAGACTAAACCAATTGTTTATGATTGGTATGAGTTGTTAAATTGCGAAACACTTACTACAGTATTCTCAGAGCAATACGAAGAAGGTTCATTTGCTTTAGATGAGCGTGTGACTTATGACGGGGCAACGTATACAATTACAGATATTGTTAACACTGAGCCAATTGGTGCCTTAATACCTATTGAGACTACAGGTGAAGAGGGATGCCCTACTCCTACTTTTGATTGGTATGCATTATACAAATGCTCAGACGGATCAACAGCTAACTCGCAAGCGTATACTATTGGAACGTTTGCTGTAAACGATAGAGTTGAGTCAGGAGGTTCTACGTACACAATTACTAGTGTATTAGGGTCTAGTCCTGGTGGCACATTGCTTTCTATCACAGATACAGGTTTAACAGGATGTCCTACATTGACAACTTATTATGAGTTGTCTGAGTGTTCTCCTGGCGTAGGTATTGCTTACACAACAATTGTACCAGGGTCTGTAGGTAGAAGATATGTATTACCATTTCCTACTACAACATTCTACACGTTTACAGGAGCTACGCTTACACAAAGCACACCTCCACCTGCGTACAATGGATCAATACAAATCACAGCATTCTATAGTTGTCCATAATATTTAAATAAGTAAATTTGTAAACATATGGCTAACTATACAATTACATATTCACCGAGATTATCAGGATGGACATCATACCACTCATATTTACCAGAGTGGATGGTGTCTATGAATAATCATCTATATACTTTTAATAACGGTAATTTATATAAGCACAATTCTAATGTAATTAGAAATAGTTACTATGGTGTACTATATCCATCTAAAATAACTACGATATTTAATGCCGACCCATCGCAAACTAAGTCATTTAAAACCATAGCACTTAATTCAACTACTGCTTGGGATACTGATATTATATCAGACCAAGGAGTTGGGTTTATTGATGCTGACTATTATGACTTAAAAGAAGGAACATGGTACGGCTATATTAGACGACCAGCCAACGATAATAATTTGTCATACACATCTGCTCAAGGCATCGGTAATGTTACTACTTATGCAGCTGGACTTCTAACATTCTCATTTAACATTGGTGATATCATAAGCACAGGAGATAAACTTTATTGGCTTGATGGATCTACTTTGCGTGTTATTGGAACGATTACCGCACACACTGCAACGACAGTAAGCGTGAGTGTGACAGGCACAGCACCAACAAATGGTAGCTTTATTCTCTATGAGAAGAGCCCAGTTGCTGAATCATCTCCAACAAGAGGCACATACCTAAGCGTAGAGTTTACAAATAACGATACAGATTACACTGAAATGTATATGGTAACTTCTGACGTGTTTAAGAGTTATCCTTGATAATTTAATTATATTTGTAGAATGAAATTTAATATAAGGTTACTAAACGAAAGTGACTACGATAATACGTTGGTAAAATGGTGGCAAGATTGGAGATGGCAAGCCCCTCCCAAAGAAATGTTACCTAACAATGGACTAGGTGGTTTTATGATTTCAAAGGGTGATGTGGATATATGTGCAGGATTTGCATACTTCACTAACTCAGGAATCGCATTTTGTGAGTTTATAGTATCTAATTTTGAATATAAAGACAAGGATAGGCACGAGGCTATTGAGTTATTAATTGAAACAATATCGCAGGCTTGTAAAGAAGCTGGGTATAAAGCTATTTGGACTTGTCTTGTTAATAATAGTTTGATTAGTAAATACGAGAATTGTGGATTTATAAAATCGTCCATCAATTGTACAGAAATGATAAAACAGTTATAATATGCCAGCAGCATCAACAATTATTTTAGGGGGTATTGCCGCAGGTGGATCCGCATTGAACATCATTCAAGGTGCGAATGCAAAATCTGAAGCAAATCAAGCAGCAGCTTCGGCAGCCCAATCTATTGCTCAAATGCAAGAAGAGGACAAGTTCAGAAACTTACAATTGCCTACTCTTGGTTTGGAGATGGCTCAACAAAATGTTCAAGCACGTCAAGCACAACAACTTCAAGGATTGCAAGATATCGGAGCAGCTGGTGTTCTTGGTGGTCTTACTGCTTTAAATCAACAAGGCCAAGCACAAGATTTGGCTTTGGCAGCACAAGCTCAGGAAGCTCAATATGCTCGCGATTTTGCTCAGGCACAAAATGCTCAAGCAATAGAACAAAGAAGAATGGGTAGACAAGCGGGCTTAGAACAACAAAGATTAACAGGTGCTCAAGCTGCAGCAGCTTATGGACAAAGTCAAATAAACGCAGGTATACAAGGATTAGCTCAAACAGCAGGAAATGTAATGGCCCAAAGTTTAGCTAATAAACCTTTGTATGGAGATACAAAAGGAGTTGAATCAGCATCTTTAACTGGAGAACAAATTCAAAAAAATGCTCAAACTGCATTTGATACACAAATTAAAAGCATGATGCCTCCTAATATTCCTTCTAGGACTGGTTTGAATATGACACCACCCCCTACGGGTATAATCGCACAACAACCTGTTTTAAATTGGAATCAACAAGAGGCTCCATACCCTTGGGCTAGTTTAGGTCTAGGATTTAACTAAATAAAAATGGCAGAATACGCAGGATATGTGGGCAATCAAGTACCTCCAGTAGATTGGGGTAAGATTGGCACGCAATTATTTGACCAATATAATGAGGTAAAAAAAGACCGTGAAGAGAAGCGTCAAAAAATTGACGATGATTATGCTGAGTCTTTTTCTAAGATAGGTGAATACGAACAGACCACAGATCAATCCGTTAATGAGATGATCTACAAAGGTGTGGATGAAGTCCGTAATGCAATGAAGACGCAATATGATTTATTGAAGAAAGGTGCCATTACAATGTCCGACTATAAGTTATATAAAAATACTGCTATGACCGATTGGTCTACATTAAACAAAGCAGTAAAAGGATACGGAACTACTATTGCAGGGGTTCAAAAATTAATTACAGAAGGTAAGATGTCTGGGTTAGGTCAGCACAATGCATTGAGTTATGCTAAATTAAGTAATCTTAAAGACGCTAAGATTATGGTTAACCCAGAAACAGGAAGAATATATCGTGCTAATGTTGATCCTAACACAGGAAAAATTGCTTCCGATTCAGAAGTTTATAGTCCATCAGCTATGCTTAACCCAGGAAACTTGGTTGACTTAAAAGTTGATGTTAATAATGGTGTTACAGAATTCTTGAAACGTGTTGCTGACTATGGTGTTTCTATTGACAAAGGAAGTGGTAAGATTTTAAATATTGAGGATGCACGTAGAAATCCTGCATTTAATAAAGCAATAGACGCTCAGGTTAATTCATTTACTGTTACTCCTCGTTCAACAACTAGTGTACTTACGGATTATGTTGGAGACTATCAATTCTTTGAGTCTGACGCACAGAAAAAAGAGTTAATAGGAAAAGGTGCAAAAGAAGAAAAATTAATTAAGGTAGAGCGAAAGAATGGGGTCTATGAGCCTGTTCCTACAGACAAACAAGAAGAGGTTGCAAAACAATACGTTCGTGATCAAATTGAGTTAGGTGTAGGATATAAAGAAACACGTACTCAGGGATTTGCTCCTCAGCAACCAAGAGAAGTTAAAGTTGATAAGCCAACAGCCGCTGATAAAAAGGATGCTCAAAGATTAAAGGTAATTACAACTAAAGCAGAAACAGCTAATAAGATTTGGAGAGCTAGACAAAATAGCCCGCAATGGCCATTACTTAAGGCAGCGGCAATTGAGAGGGGATTAGATAGCCCTAAAGTTACTTTTGTTAGAGAGAGAGACTCTGCCGGTAACTTACTTCCTCCAATTATTAGAATTACAGGCAATGAAATGGTTGTTGATGCTGGAGGCAAAAGAAAAAAAGGAGCTTTAGTTACTCGTAATTTAATGAGCGAGGAAGATGTGTACACATACTTAAGTCCTAAGCAAGATCCATTATCTGCTTCAGCTGACTACATAGAAGGCAATGAAGAATTCGAGGCTAATAGAGGTGGGTCACCTGCTCCTGCACCGACAAGAACAAGAGTCCCGGCGACCGGTTGGAAATAGTTAATATAAATATATAATGGCAAAACAAAGATTAGTAAAAAAAGGTAGCCAATATGGTATCTTAGACGAAGCGTCTAACACAGTATTACCTATTTCAGACAACATGAAACTTGTTCAAAAGCAAGGACAATATGGTTTTCTTGATGGTGATTCTGTTATTCCTATTGATAACTTTTCTGAAAGTATCACAGAATCCGACTTAGATATATTAAAAAAAAAAAATTCTACGGCATCCGTTGGTCAACCAGCTCAAAAACCTGGTTCATCGGTATCTCCAAAGATTCAAGGGAGTGGCATTGCGGCATCTCCTGCAAAACAAAGTAAAGCTCCAGTAGTAGCTAAACCTGCGCCTTCAAAAGAAGACAAAGAGGAAATTGGCATATTAGATGACCTTTGGAATACTGTAAAGGGAGCTGGAGCCAATACATTAGCTATACTATCAGCTATACCTCAGTATGCACAAACAACTGCATTAGATGTTTTTATGAGTGCAACAGGCATGAAGAGTGATTTTAGTAAATTACCTTCATCTGACAAGAAGCAAATTAGAGATGCATTAAACGCTATATCAACAGCATCTGCAAGAGCGTCTGGAACTGCAACCCAAGCAATCCCTGTTGGTGCTAATTTATCTCAAAAATCATATGATTTCTTAAATAAAAAGTCAGAAGACATTTATAAAAAAACTCGCCAAGAGCAAGTAGATGTTGTAGATGAATTAGCTAAATTTAGAGAAAATCCAAACGCAGAATCTATTGAAAAGATTCTTTATCAAGGATTAAAAACAACAGTTCAATCTGCACCATACATGGTTGTTGGTGCTGTTAGTTTACCTTTATTAGGTGTAGCTTCAGCAGCAGGAAAAAGACAAGAGGATTTAGCTGAAACGGGTGGGGACTTAGGTCTTGGTTATGCGTTAAATGCTGGTATAACAGGTACAGCAGAAGCTATATTTGAGGGCACTACACAAAAAATCTTAGGAAAAGCTATTAAGGCTGCAGCTGGTAATGCTGTTGCAGCTAAAGCTGTTGCTGAAGGATTTATAAAATCTATATTAAAGGATTTTGGATTAGAAGGCATATCTGAAGGTTTGACAACATTAGTACAAGAAATATCAGATAAAATAACTAAGGGTGAAGAAATCAAATTTTTCCCATTAGCTAAAAAGGTTGCAAATAGTACTATATTAGGTGGAATAGGCGGAGCTGGAATATCCACAACAGGAGCTAGTATAGGTGCTACTCGTAGATATATAGCAGGTAGAGTAATGCCTAAAAAGCAAATAGAAAAGATTGATAACAATATAAAGACCATTCAAAGCCTAAACCTAGAGCAAGGCGAAGACGTTGATCCTCGTGTAAACAAAATTGTTAACAAGAAAATTGATGAGTTGGTTGCAGAGAACGAAGCAATTGTTGCAGAGAATGAGGCAATTGCTGCTAACTTGTCAGGTGATCAAATCAAACAAGTATTTGATATTGATGATAAATTAGAGGAGAACTTTAATAGTGCTAAGTCTATTATAGATGATGCATCTATGGATGACAGTGCAAAGAAATTATTATTAGAAGATTTACTTAAACAACAAAATAACCTTAAAGAACAAAAGAGTGCTATTCAAGAGCAAGCTAAAACTATGCCTAAAGTAGAAATTCCTACCGAAGGTCCTGTTTCTTTTGAGTATGCTTCTGAATCTGAAATACCTTTAGAGTTAAAAAATATTGAACCTATATCTAAATCTGAAATAGATTATGGTAATGGCAAAAAGAAAATAAGATTAACATATAACGCTAACCAATTAACCCCAATTAAAGATGCCATTCAAAAGCAAGCAACAAGTCAAATACCTGTACAGCCAGAAGCCGGAGTTGGCGGAGAAGTGGCGCAAGGAATCACCCAAGCAGAACCTCAAGGCACTGCCGAAGAAGTTAAAAAGCAAAAAATAGCAGAGATTGAAAAAAGAAGAACGGAAGCGATGATGGCCATTACTAATGAGGCTGAATCGATGACTGAGGAAGAGCGAAATAATACTGCTAAAGAAAGGTTAAACAGGAGGGTTGAAATTAATGATAAACTTGATGCAGAATTATCTGCATTAGATCAACCTACTACCCAAGAGGTTAAAGCAGAAGAAGTAAAAAAGCTATTGAAGATTTAAATAAAGCTCCAGGTGTAAAATATTGGATGCAGCCTGATTTTTCTAGTGAATCAAAAGGTCAACCTAAAAATGACGAACCTAATGGTTTTACATATGATATGGTTGACACATCAGAAGGTAAGGCAACAATAATAAATACATATGATGCAGATGGTAAAATTGCTGCAACCATGTCTATATTAGATGTACCTTCAGGAGACTCTCCTAAAGGAGCTTTTAAAATATCTACAAGAGAGGGTATTCAAAAGCAAGGATATGCTTCAAGACTTTTAGATGAAGCATATAGAATGGGGTATAATATTCCTTCTTTAATAAAAAATAATAGTTTTAGTGATTCAGGAAGAAATCTATTGCGGTCTTGGCTTAATAAAAAAATAAAACAATCTACCAAAGAAGGTCAAGTCGAAGAAGTAAAACCTGAAGCAGGTGGTATGATTCAGATGGCTACAGAAGAATTAGCACCAACTGAAACTATTGAAGTGTTTCATGGAGGAGATTTACCATCACTAGAAGAAGGTAGACCTCTATATGTATCAGAAGATGCTAGTCAGGCTAATGAATATGCTAAAATGTCTAGGGGAGAGGTGTCTAAATTTTTATTAGACAAAAATAAAATAGCTAGTGAAGAAGATGCTTTTGCTGTAATGGAAGAATTAGGTTTGCCTACAGACGCCAACTTCTTTGAATTAATTGATACTAGATTTGACGAAGCATTACCAGAAGAAGATATCAAAAAAGTATTTGATGCGTTAAAAGAAAAGGGATTTGAAGCAGTAAGATATACTGATATTGATCAAAAAGATTTAAGATCAGGCATACAAAACATACTAGTCATTGATGCATCTAAATCACTTAAAACAGAACCAACTGCCGAAGTTGTTGAAGAACAGGTTAAACCTGCTGAAGAAACGCAAGTTAATGCCGTTCAAAAAGGTATTGATGCTGTCAATAAAGCATTAAAGCGTGGTCGCCCAAAGAAAGAGGCTGTTCAAGGTGGAATTGCGTTTATGCAAAAGACAATTGCATACGAGCAGGCAGATGATGTAACTCGTGAGCAGATGTTGCGTGATATCAACAAGGAGTTTGGTGTTAAAGAAAAGAAAGCCCCATCTGCTAAAAAAGTATTAGGCGAGTCTACCCAAAAGAAAGTAACAGTCAACGAAATGACTGCGTTGAAAGACCAAATAAAACTTGAGGTTAAAGCTGCTAAAGGTGCAGAAAAGGCGACTGATCAAATTAGGAAAGATACAGTTGAGAAAATTAAATCAATGATTACTCGTGGTGCATTAAGTAAAGCACAGCAGAAATCGTTGCTTAATTCTTTGTCTAAGACTAATATTCTTAATCCAGTTATGCGTGAGCGATTGTTTGAGCGTATGGATAAGATGTTCAAGCGTGCTGACTATCAAGATAGAATTAAGGAGGCATCTGCTTTTAGAAACAGAATCAAGAAGTTAGCTAAGTCAGATACGTTGCAAGCATCAGTGGCTAAAATGGCTAAGGACTTTGCAAAAGTAATTCCTGAGTTCACGGATATTGACACATACTTAGAGAATGCAAGACAAGTATATGATGCAATTAAGAAGCCAGTAAGAAAGGCTGCTTCAATTGATGCTATATCTGCATTTACTACCAATGAGTTAGCTAAACAAGAAGAGAAGGTAAAGAATACCTTACTAGACCAATACGATTACTTAGCAGAAGCTGGTCTTATTGATGAGTCTATGAGTCTTGCTGAGATTCAGAAATATATCTTGGATGTTGAATCAGGTACTAAGCCTGATGCTAAAGCAAATGAGGAGCAGATTAGAGCCAATATATCTGAATTGTTTGATTCAATGGCAGAGACTGTTGATGCTATTGCAGAAGACGGTTATAACCCATTAACTAATGAGGAAGTAGAACTTGATGCCTACACTAGAAAGTTGCTTAAAAACTTTACTAGCATGGACTTGAGTAGACTTTCTGTGTCAGATGCATACAGAGCTACTGAGGCTTTAGATAATTATCTTACAAATGATATTGTAGATAATATGGAGGCTATCTATAAAGTATACGAAGGTGGTGTAGAGGCAAAGTCAATTGAGGATCAAAATATTGTTGCTCAAGATTTTAGAAGATTGTTTGGTGGTAAAGCCATGAACTTCTTATCTAGAGCTTGGACTGCTGCATTCTCTCCTGTTAAATCTACATTAGATTTAGTTCACAGAAGTCGTTCTGTTGGGTCAAAAGTTTTTGATGCAATGGGATTAAGAACACTATCAAATGAGGCAAGTAGAGCTAAGACAGAAGCTAACTCTATTGATAAGGCTTACGTAGAGAAGTTCGATAAAAAGAAACCTAATGGAAAAAGTTTCCGTGATGTAGAGAACGTATTTGAAAGAGGTATTTATGCTCATTTAAAACGTACCGTTAATGGAACAGCAGAGCAAGTGGCTACTGAATTTAATAGACGTAAGGAGCAGGTAGAATTAACTATTGATGCATTGCTTAAATCAGAAGATGAGAAGCTAGTTAAAAGAGGCAAGGTGCTAGAATCTATTTTTAGCAGAATGCAAGATGCTACAAATATTTCTGAAGTAGAGGCGGTCATTGATCCAATCAACAAGGATGCTGTTAACTGGTGGACTACGATTTACGACAAGTATTATCCTGAGGTTAAGAAGATTGCTTCTTCTGTTTACAACACTGTATTAGAAGATGATGTTAACTATACCCCTGATAACTACGAAAAGATTGTAGAAAGCGAAGAGACAGATGTGGATAAGGTCAAGACTTTTAAAATGGTTTTTGACTTCTTGAATCAAAAACCATCTGGCACTTTAATGAAAAATAATTATATTAAAGGAATCCCGGGAAATAGAGTGATTAGCTTTGATTTTGATTACAATAACTCGTCTGCATTTGGCAAGATGTTAACTGATATTAGAACAGCTCCTTCTATGTTACAATACAAGGGATTTGTTCAGTCTCCATCTTTCAAGAAGATTTATCCTAATACTCAAGATAGACAAGTAATCCAAGACAAACTACAATACTATGTAAATGAGGTTCGTTCTAAGAACGTTGCTACAGGTTCGGTAGATGCTAAGAAATTTGCGAAAGTAATTCAAGCAGTTAGCAGATACGGAACATCCCGTGCTTTGGGTTCATTTACAGCTGGTATTAAGCAAGCAGGTACGGCTTTGATGAACACATCAATAGCTTTAGCAAATGATCCTAAATCAGTTACTAAAGGAATTGGCTTGTTGTTCAATAAAGATGCTCAGAAATTCTTAGAAACCTCTGGTTATGGTATTGCTAATCGTGGATTAGAATCACAAACAGCCATTGAGTCAGCCAATAGAGTTATTGAGCAAACTGATGTCAACTCAGCAAATAAGGTAGCAGATGCTATAGCAAAAGCAGGTAAGATATACCTAGAATACTCATTGAAAAATGGTGACGTTCTTGCTGCTCGTGCTTCTTGGTATGCGTATTACTTGCATGATTTAAAGAAACAA
>Ga0181344_1000541_pt1 | contig 14895 bp, 22 predicted proteins | sample Su13VDMLBDD_FD_130098 | JGI IMG/M metagenome (GOLD analysis project Ga0181344, IMG submission 130098) | Freshwater viral communities from Lake Michigan, USA - Su13.VD.MLB.D.D | ecosystem: Environmental > Aquatic > Freshwater > Lake | place: USA: Michigan | collected 2013-07-15
ATGGTAACCTAAAATTAATTGTTGATTTGTATTTGATGCCCTTCTTATATTAAATTGCTCGTTTCCAGCGTCTGCGGTTATTGTAATTCTTCCACCTGTATCTAAAGTACTTGAAAAGGTAGCCGCGCCACCTGAAGATAAAATTAAGGAATAACCAAAAGTAGTTTGGTAAAAATATAATCCGCTTCCAGTAGCAGCATCTGAACCAATTTGCCATTCACCACCACCCGAATATGCATTAAATGAATAACCAGTTGATTTTGTATAACCATTTACAAAAAGTTTATATCCAGCGTCCGTTGTCGTGCCTACTAGTAGGTTGCCGCCTGAGGTAATGCGCATTCGTTCGGTTGCATTTGTCGCAAAATACATTGGTGCAGAACCATCTGAATAAATAGCCGCTCCAATTGAATCTTGGCCTAAATATAAATTTCTAGATTGTCCAACAACTAAAACATAAGAACTTGATGCCCCATTATTAACTTCTAATTTCTGACTTGGCGAAGTTGTCCCAATCCCAACGTTGCCGCCTGAGGTAATGCGCATTCGTTCGGTGCCATTTGTTATAAATTTTTGACCGACACTTGATTGACCTTGATGTGCAAATAATCCATCGTTATCTAAATAGTGATAAAATTTAGCAGAACTTGAAACAGAATATATTGTGCCTCCTGAATATGTTGAATTTCCCTCAAGTGTTAACCATTTAGCGGCTCCACCACCTGATAAAGGTGTAGTAACACCAAGACCTAAATCTCCATTAATAGTAGCATTTCCACTCACCTGTATCCTTGCCCCAGCGTCCGTTGTCGTGCCAATCAGCACGTTGCCATTGCTTAAAATATCAACCGCCGTAACATCGTTCGTAAAAAATCTAATACTTTTATTTGTAGAATTAAATCTTAATCCAGCGTGTATTGCCGTGCCTCCAGAGGTTGTGTTTGAATAAACGAAAGGGTCGCCAGTTAATTGCACATTGCCGCCGCTGGTTATTCTAGCGCGTTCTGAGCCAGTTGTTTCAAATGCTTGGTAATTATAAGTACTAATAATTAATGGCGAAGAGTTCCAAGTTCTAATAACTCCATTTGTTCCATCGTAACCAATTTGGATTGCCCCAATATTTGTATTTGTCGGAGTTGTTAAAGACGTTGAATAAATACCGCCAACAACGTGAAATTTATCGTTAGGTGTTGCCGTTCCAATTCCGACGTTTGTTCCATTGTCAAAAACTTGGCTATTTCCAACAGTTGTAGACCCTGTAAACTTGGCTAAATAGTTAGTTGTTCCCGTGCCTGTAACTGGGTTAGTTAAAGCGTTTTGCTTATTATTAAAGGTAGTCCAATCAGTACTAGATAGGAATCCGTTTTGCGAACCGCTTGCTTGTTGGATTGTAATATTTGGCGTAGTTCCACCGCTAGAGGCTAACGGACTTGACGCAGTTACCGCGGTTACATAAGTTCCAGCCGCCTGATATTGCGGAATATTTAAGGTGCTACCAACCAATGTAGCTGCCCCACTTGTTCCTGTAGTAGTTAGGGTGATTGCATCTTGCTTGCTATTGAAAGTACTCCAGTTAGCTGAACTTAAAACTCCTCTATTAGTAGCTGATGCTGTAGGTACGTTTAAGGTTATTGCAGGAGTAGTAGTACTATTAGCTACACTAGATGATAAGTCAGTTCCAGTTGACCCTAAACTAAATGACACGCTTGTAACTGTTCCAACAAAGGCATCAGTATAGTTGGGGATATTTAAAGTATTACCGACTAATGTAGATGCACCTGAAGTACCTGTAGTAGTCAAGCTTATTGTAGCCTGTTTGTTGTTAAACGTAGTCCAATCAGCACTACTCAAGGCACCTCTATTAACAGCACTTGCAGTCGGGAGATTAAAGGTATGTGTATCAACTGCACTTAAAATATTAAAGTCAGCCCCACTTGTGCCTGTAGCAAAGTATTGAACCTGAGCGGTCAACCCATTCAATGCAGTTAACCCAGTTGTAAACGTGGTTATAACTTGACAAAGGTGACTATTCTCAGTATGTAGTGTAATTGTCCTGCCAGAAGTAGTAACATAAATACGGATAGCCAATCTATCCGTTAAAGTCAAAGTAGTCTGAGGAACCGCTAAAGCACTAAAGTAAGCCTCAATGCTCGTGCCATCGTTAATTAATTTAGGTGACCCACTATTAGATGCAATAAGCGTAAATGTAGTGCCATCATACTTATACAACTCAATATAGAAAGTTGGACTTCCACCACCACTTGATGCATTAAAGTATGTTTCAAAGTTCCAGTTACCAGCAGGTATTGCAAGTAAAGCAGGGTCACCAGCATCAGTTAAAAACGATGCAATATATCCGTTTGTATTTCTAGTAAAGTCAGTACCTGTTCCAATAATTGGAGTCCTATTCATTTCGTAATAAGTCACTCCACCAATTGTTCCTTGATTAACAGAACCATTCAAGTAGTAACTTACAGATGCACCACCCCCAGTTCCACTAGTAGGTAATGTAGCCAACGCGCCATCACCACGAACATATTGAGTAGCATTTCCTGCTCCTACAACGGTTAGTGTGCCAACACTTGTTACAGGGCTGTTTGATACAGTAAAAGCAGGAGGCATAGATAGTCCAACTGAAGTAACTGTACCAACACTCCAACTTCTATCTGCACTTAAATCATACGCAGTGCCATTAATAGTAAGCTGTCTTGTAGTAGGTACAGCACCAATGTCACTTAGTACCTCAGCTCCTGTTCTGTACTTGATAACACCTCCATCAGATACAATAAATCTATCGGTATCAGTAGTAGCATTTATAATGCTGTTCACATATAGATTACCACTAACCTCAAGCTTGTATCCATTATCTACTACACCAGACCCCAATATTGTGTTGCCATTAGCAAATACTCTAGATACCTGAGTCCCTCCAATAGACTGAACTACTATTCCATCAGTGTAGCTATGAACAGTTGACCTCGGTGACCCGAAGTTATTCATCTGAATTGAGTACGTATACGCAGTCAATCCAATGTTGGTGAAGTTTACAGTTCCTCCAGTAGCACTATTGTACTGGAAGTTAAACGTATCAGCAGCATAAGATAGTGGGCTATTAATCAATGAACTAGCAGTTCCCCACATTGGTAGCGTATTCGCTGTACCACTTCCACTTACCTTACTATTAAATGTAGTCCAGTCAGTTGAGCTTAAGTATCCATTTGAGGATACTCCTGACTGTGTGATTCCTATTACTCCTGCTGCAAATGTAATTGGTGCCGTAACTGAAATTACTTCTTGCTTGCTATTAAATGCATTCCAGTCTGCACTAGACAGATATCCATCTGAAGATGCTCCTGCTTGAGTAATCCCAATCGTACCGGATCCAGTAATTGTACCACCAGTAAGTGGACCACTTGTACCAACGCTAGTAACAGTGCCTACATTCCACGTTCTATTCGCAGTAAGGTCGTAGGTTGTACCATTGATGGTAAGAGTTCTAGTATTTAATGCACCATCAGTGATTCCGTACCCTGCCAATGTAGTTGGTGTACCAGTAATCTTGCTCCATGCTAGTGAAGCAATCCATGATGGGTTAGTATATGACTGGTCTGTACGTACATCACCTACAGTCCATGATCTATCTGCACTTAAATTGTATCCAACACCATTGATGGTAAGAGTTCTAGTAGTTGGTACAGCACCTACATCACTAGATGTAAGCACAACAGCACCTACGTATCCATTGACACTTACTACAGCATCAGTGTTGTCTACCTTCTCCCATGCGGAACCATTATAAATAGCCCAGTCACCTACTTGCCAGTCTGTAATACCATTCAAGTTGGTGTTACCAGCTACATTAACTACATAGTAATGTCCCTGTACACCTACTGAACTTTGTAAAAATGGATTGTTGGTAGCAGCATTCCACGTACCTTGGTATTCAACACCACCAGCTAGTCCATTGATTTGGTTCTGAACCTTACCAAATGCCTGCAAGATGGTATCTGTAGACACTACAGTGCCACCAGTTACGTTTAATCCTGTCAATACCTTGCTGATTACAGCAGAGTTACTTAATGTAACAGTTGCATTCCCTGGTCCAACCGCAGTTGCTTCTCCAGAAAGCTGTGTGATATAAGATCCTTGAGCCTGATATACAGGAATGTTAAGTACTTTACCGATATAAGTAGCCGCACCACTAGTTCCAATTGTAGTTAAGCTATCAAGCGTATTTAGATCCCATGATCTATTGGCAGACAAGTTATATGTCGTGCCATTTATTGTAAGTGTTCTAGTCTGAGGAGTATAAGCAGTACTATCTAGGCTACCATCAGCCTTAACAAACTGAGATGCAAGTCCTCCCGGAACAATAAAAGAAGATGCAGTAATGTTAAATGAACCCAAGTTGACATTACCAGTAGCACCTACATAGGGCACATAGTCCTGACCAATTAATTCACCAATCTCACCGATAGTAAAGTTCTTGGTAATGTTTAAATCATTTACATCGGTACCAATTAACAGATCGTCAACGGCAGGTGTAGAGATAATTGGGTATGTGCTTATTCTTGCCATTAGGTAAGATTAATATATTTAAACTCAATTAATTTTTGTTGAATCTATAGATACATGCTCAGAACTATCTACTGTAACTTTCTTCTTTCCCCAGAAATTTTTCTTTTCAGTAATATAAATAGTATCTCTTATAACTATAGTCTTAACACTCTTGGATTTTACTACCTCAGTTTTAAGATTTTCAATTCTTACCTCAATCCTCTCAATTAATTTCTCTACCTGCTTATCTGCTTTAGGCAGAACAGTCAATGCTTGTTTAGCAATGCTATCGCTATTTACAAAAAGAGTATCAATTTCTTGAATCTCAACTACTTCTGTATCAGGACTCCCACATCCAAACAACAATAAAATTAATAGAAATCTTTTCATTTGATTTTACCTAGTTCTTGAAGAGTAGTGAGCTTTGAAAGCGATGCAGCTAATAAGCTGTCAGATCTCTTAAGATTTAATGTAACAATATCTATCTTAACTTCCAAAGATTCAATCTTCTCTCCTTGCTTTTCAATTTGACTGTTATAGTTCATCTTACCATCTACATACAAGTAGCCAACAGCCACTAGACAGATAAACATCAATCCTTTAATTGGCTCCTTTACAAATTCAGCAAAGCTGATTGGCATAGCACTAACTTTCAATTCCTTCTTGTCCATCGTTATTTACTTTTGTTTTGTTAATCCATTTATCTACAGAGGCTATTCCAAAAGATCCCAGCACAATCACCATGAATCCATCAAATACAAACTCTTGAATAGGCATCTCTCTTCCTAATACACCTGTTATAACATCTGTAGCTAGTGTAACTACCATCATTATAAAAGCAATGAATCCAACTACAGCTTTCTCATTGATACTGTTTTGGTCATTAAATAAATCTTTGATGAACTGCTTCATACTAATAATGAATAATATTGTTTGAAATGTTTTAATCTATCTGCTAACCCATTTGTGCCACCATTCACACACTTAGTCACAGATGTAACTGTAGCGTCAGTAGCATCTACACATTTGCCTAGGCAGTTTTTATGGAAGAACCAAGCCGCTGATAAAAGTGGATACTTAGTAGCCACAATATCTGGGTTAGCTATAATGTCATCTTCTACTACAGCATCAAATAATTTGTAGTTACTCTTACCTGTCAATTGAATATAACCTCTTCCACGGAATCTAAATCCTTCACCAGAAGCTTCATCACCATTACCCATTCTATTACCATAAACTAGGTTAGCAATCTTCTCAGGCTTTCTTTCGTACTCTTTAGCCTTAGCTTCTGTAGGAAAATATTTTTTGAAAACTGACAATAGACCTTTAGCTCCATAGTTCAAATTTTCAGTAACCGCTTTAAAGTTTGCAGACTCGTGTCCAACTTGAGCTAAAAAATGAGCAAGTTTAACAGGGGTATTAATCCCAAATTTTGCGATGGTGTCAGGCAGCTGTGCTATTACAGAATCAGGAACGTGCCCTTTTAATTTTTCAATATTCATTTTAATCCAGATTTAATTTCTTTAGCTCTACTCAAAAATATTTTGAGCATCTTCCATATATCAATGCTGTAAGCTTCTTCTATGTTTTCCTTAACGGATACTAGCTCTATAAATATAAGAACTATAGCGCACATTTTGGTAAACATGAACTCAATACCGAACCATAGAACAACAAACTCATTTAAAAGATACTTGTCCATAAGGAAAAGGAAAAGAACTGTTACTTCATAAAGAAGCATCTTACTAACTATGGTAGAAAGCTTTCTACTTCTAATACTTTTCAAACCATAAATCTTTATAGATTTAAATACTCCTGTAAAAGTATCAAGTATAATAGCCATAGCAACGGCAACAAGAAGCCCATGTATTGGGGCAAATAATAAGAGTATGGATGCAAAAATATATTGTATATACTTCATCTTCCCTGTCCTTTATAAGACTTCTTATAAAGTTTACTTCCCTTATTACTACTAGTAGAGTTCTTAGCAGCTAAGCCCTTCTTCTTATGCTTCTTCTTGTAGATGCTACTTACTATCGCCTTTGCCATCTTAAATGCTGATAATAATTCCGATTACCATAGTGCAACAATGTTAAGAGCTGTAGTCGTAGAAGCAAATACTCGCACTACTTGAACAGGAATGAATGTACCATTTGGTACTCCCTGAAACGTAATGTCATCTCCTCCTGCTGTAAGCACTCTAAGGATTCCTCCAGTACCTACATATAGTACGCAGCCATTATTCCCTGATCCATTCTCAGTAGATACACTTGGGATGTCTTCAGTGTCACTCTTTGTGACAATAGCAGCTCTTGATGCTTGTAATTTTTGATATGCCATAATCTTATTAATTAATCTTCGTTATATGGAAACGCACGGTTAAGTGCATCTTTTCTTTTTGCACAGCCACAATCTTTTCCTGCGGCCTTAGCAACAGTCTCAACCACCTTCTTGATTCCAGTAGCTGTAGTTACTTTCTCTATAGTATCTCCTAATCCCTTGCTTTTCATATTGTTATAAGAAAGAATGGCACCAACCAATTAAGACTGATGCCGCTCTAACTCTGTTTAGATGAATAATTTATTCAGCTTCAGATTGCTCGACCTCAATACCTTCGACCCATCCAGCCAAGAATTTAAAATCCTCAATACCTTCAGTTGAGAAAGTGAACTGATGAAATTCAAAAGTCTCATCAAGAAGTTTTCTCATGTCCTTAGCCATTCCTCTAAATCCTTCTTTGGTAAAGTTGTAATCTCCATTTTCTTTTAGATTCAACACACCATTAGTAGTATGAGCATGATCAAGTCTAATGTCATCACGCTTCTCCGTGTATTCTTCAAATACAGGCTTAATCTTTTCAGCGATCTTCTTAAGCTTAGCCTCTACCTTACTTCCTTTTTCAGCCTGAATTAAATTCAATACTTGAACTAGGGATAATAACTCTGAATTGGTTTTTGTTACTTTCTGTGACATTTGATTAAATTTTTAATGATGAACAAATATAGTTAAACTTTGGAAATTCTTTTACCCATACCAACTTTACTCTTCTCTACTTTTTTTGCAGCAAGCTTTGCTGGACTTATTTCACTCTTAGTCTTTGGTGTCTCTGATGATATTCTCTTGGTGGGTCGACAGTATTCATTACGTCCACCTGCACCACAAGCCTTACCAGTTTTAGTATCTTGCCACTTCTCTGCTTCCCATCTTTTTAGTGATGTACCCGATTCAGTTTTTCGAACTGAACCAGATGCCTTCCTGCACTTAGCAATTGCCTGAGATGCCCTAGCTGAAGGGAAAACATCGTAAGATGCTTTAACTTTTTTGTAGCAAGAGTCTTTCATTTCTTTGATAATACTTTCTTCTTGGCTTGAGAACTCAACTCCATGAAGTGATATAAATCCTTACTGGAAGGAGTGTGGCTTTTACCAGTCATAATCTTTCCATTATGAGCATGCTGGTTACCAGTCCACTCAACTCCATCCTTTAAATAATGACCTTTACTTTTCCAAGACTGGCTCATTAGTACTTCCCTCTCTTACTCTTAGGTGATGATTGAGTAGATCCACCAGGACCTGCCCATAAGTTCTTGCATGCCCAGTACTTAGCAGATAATTTATCTGTAGCACTGTCGCATTTATGACGAGCCTTAAATGAAGACCGTGCCGCTGCTGAATAGTTATGACCATAACCCTCAGCACCAAAGTGAATTAGCTTTTCTTGTCCATTAGAACAAGCCTTTACCATTCTCTTCTTGCCGGGTCTGTCAGAAGCAACGACACGGTTACATTTCATCTTAGACTTCTCAGCCATTAATACTTCTTTTTACCTACAGCTTTTTTTACTGCTTTCTTGGCTACAGCTTTAACAGCTTTCTTCACCATTGATTTCTTTGGTCCACCTAGGACAGCAGCCTTGGGCATACCCATGGCCATCATTTGATCTCCTTTCATTTCTTCTTTGGTTTGTAAGAGGTTGCGCTTTTAACTTTTTGAGTGCAAGGTTGCATATTGTTCTTGTTTAAATGTGATACCTTTGTTTACAAATGTAATAATAAAAATGAAATCAAATAAAAGAGATTACCTGAAATTCTGGAAAGTAATCCGTGAATACTTTAAGGTAAGGCACAATCTTAGCCAAGCAGATTTAGACATGCTGCTGTATCTGTACTCAGAACGATACTTCAACATAACTACATTCAAGCAATACGAAAAGATATTTGTCTGGGATAAACATAGATTCTATCGCCTCATACATGAAGGATGGATTGAACTATTCGCAAGCAAGCAGAAGGGTAGACCTGCCATGAGATCTAAGGCACTATACTGCCTTTCCTATAAAGCAAAGCGAATGATTAACTCAATCTACAAAAAGTTGGAAGGAGAAGAGATTCCTGAGACAATGTGTAACAATCCCATGTTCAAAAAGAACGTAAGATTCTCAGACAAAGTCTACAGGAATATGATTATAACTATGAATGAAGAACTAAAGCAGAATAGACTTACAGGACAAGAACTACGTCACGTTCCTGAATAATTACGCAGTGCTCATCATTAATGATCATCACGTAGCTATTTGCCTTGTCGTAGTAAATCTCATCTCCAGCCTTGATGTTCTGAACATCTGTCCCTGAATTAATTACTAATCCACGCTTGTAGCGTAATTGATTGGTATCCTCACCAGATAGGACTAGTCCTGAAGAAGTCTTTACTTCCTCATCAATAGATTTAATTACAATGTTTTTTCCTATTGCTTTCATAAATAATTTTTTACAAAGATAGGAGTTCCTTCTCCAATGTAAGCATCTAGTATTTCAAAATCATAAAATTTTACAGCATCATCGTAAGTCATGCCATCAAGAATAAGAATATCAATTACCTTATCTATGTCATAGACTAATCTTCTTCCTACTTCATCAAACCCTATTATTGCATCATCAAACCCATAGGCAACATAGAATATCTCCTCAGGGTAGTCAATCATAATCTGTTCGACTATATTCATGTAAAGGCTAAGAATAGTATGGTAGAAACAACAACTCCGAATACAACTCCAACTAGAAGCCCATCTATGAAGTTTCGATAATCTCTTTGATTTAGTGCCATAAGATTATTTTTTTTATGTGAACAATATAATGATTTTGTTTTGGAAATAAAAAAAAATGGTAACTTTATGGACAACAAATAAGCTTCTGATGAATCTAAAAAAGGTTAACAGAAATGTTCACGTACTAGAACTTGACAGAGAAGAAACAAAGTTGGCACTACTATCAGATGTTCATTGGGATAATCCAAAGTGTGATAGGTCACAGCTAAAAGAACACCTAGACTATTGCTTGAAGAATAATATACCAATCCAAATGAACGGTGATTTATTCTGTCTAATGCAGGGCAAGTACGATCCAAGAAGAAATAAGAAGGATATTCTGCCTGAGCACAATACAGCAAATTATATAGATGCTGTTATTGAAGATGCAGTAGATTATTGGTCTCCATACGCACATCTACTAACTGTTATTGGTTATGGTAACCATGAGACTGCAATCATAAAGAATCTAGAGACAGATCCTCTACAACGATTCGTTGATTTGCTAAACTACACCAACAAGACAAGCGTTTACACTGGTGGATATGGGGGATGGTTAGTTATTAAGTATCATCTAGGTGGTAATACCTACATGTCAAAAAATTTAAAGTACTTTCATGGGTCAGGTGGTGGAGGAATAGTTACAAAGGGAGCAATTAACTTAACACGTGCCCTAGAAATGTATGAGAACATGGACATATTTGTCATGGGACACATACATGAGAACTCTAGCCGTAACGATGTTCGTGATAGTATCTCCTACAACCCAGGAAAGCATGTGCATGAGATTGTTCACAAGCAAATTCACCTAGCAATTACTGGTTCCTACAAGGAAGAGTACCAAGATGGTGCATTTGGTTGGCATGTTGAGCGAGGAGCTCCAGTAAAACCTACGGGTGGAAGGATACTTACACTAGCAGGAAAGGAAATAAATAAAAAGGACAATAAATCTTTTGAGTTATTAGTAGATAGTTGCAAGTTCCCACTATGAAAGCAGTACTAGAATTTAATTTGCCTGAAGATAATAGCGACTTTCAAGCAGCTATTAACGGAAGTAACTATAAAAGTGCCATCTGGGACTTTGACCAACTACTTCGTTCTGAAATGAAGTACAAAGAATTATCTGATGATACCTATCAGGCTTATAAATGGTGCCGTGAGGAGTTAAGAAAAATATTAGCAGAGGACAATTTATTTATTGAACAATGATTTTAAATTTTATATTAATCGCTATTGCTTTGATTCCAGTAGCCTATGCATGGGTCGTAAAGATTGATTACATGAAAGATAAATACCCAGACTATAAAGGACATGATCTATTTGATGAAGATTAAAAAAGTATTCCAAGAAATTTGGCTTGGTTTTACAATCTCTAATACATTTAAGAATAGTCACCAGCAGTGGACTAAATTTTAACAACATTATTATGCTTGATACACAGAAGATACAAATTGCAACCCTGTCTTTTTTGGCTGGAGCTATACTTGCATTTATATTTTATCCCAATCCAGAGGCAGAAGAGATCTATAAGTTTACAACTATAACAAAATCAGACACTGTATTCATTAATGACATTGATACTGTTCATGTCCCTAAAAAAGAAATCAAAACAGAAGTTATTAGGGACACAATCCTAGTTGATTTTAAGCCTACTATTAAATCGTTTGAGGCTACCTTCCCTTTTGAGTATGGAAGTACTAAGGTTAGCGGAGAAGTCCTCGGAGAGGTGCTTAAAATGAGCGCAATAAGCGACTACACTGTACCGGTTGTAACGACCACAGTTACAAACACAGAGACAAAAACAATTATACAGAAACCGAAGGGGATTTACTTGGGTGTAAACATCACATCTCTGTTAGAACCAGGAGCATCGGTGTCCTATTTGGATAACAAGTATCTTTTTCAGTACCAGTACCAGCCATTTAGCCGTACTCACCAAGTTGGTGTAAGTAAAAAGTTATTCTAAAGGTTAACGAAGCCTTAAACTCTGTAAACTTATAGGTTGTTACTCGAAAAAAATCCGAATTCTGTCTCAAAAATTGACAATATTTGGGACAGATATCATACATTAACGCATAATGTAAAGCGCAATGAATGATATGTCACTCATTTGTAAAATATATTTTACGTTATGCATGAATTTTTAACAGGATTAGGTACCCAATCAGGTCATTCACAACGTCTTCGTCATCCTTCTCTAGGCTTCCGTTCTTAATTCTCTTCAGCTTATCATCGATGCGTATAAGCAAGCCCTCCCTGGGGGAGAGCTTACTGAACACACCTATAGGCTCAAGGGCTGAGTTGCCATACTTCCGGTTCTTTTCAATGAGCATTCGCTCAATCTGATCAAGAACCTCGCCTACCTTAATTGCAAATGGTACCATGATATTACTAGCAGTGCAAACACTACAGCCATTCCCACAACAAGTATCCATGACTTAAGCGTTCTCATAGTGTTCTGCAAATGACTTGAACCTATCACCGCTAAGATACTGACTTGTGCGGAACTTAGACCGCCCCTTCTTTACTAGCAGGCCATCCTCGAATAGCACATAGAACTCATTCTCATCGTGCACCACAGCAGTCTGTAGGTACTCAGGCCACACCTTCCGGTTCTCGTCAACGACTTTTGTCGCTTGTCCGTGGCCAAATGGGTTTAGTATTGTCTCCATATCTTATTTGGTCTCGTATGATCTAGCCATCGTAATGATAGCGTTAGTGGATAGAATAGTTGTCGCTACACTCACAGCGTTCTGCAACGCACTGCGTGTCACCTTTAGTGGGTCAATCACACCCATCTTAATCAAGTCACCCATCTGCCCAGTCTTTAGGTTGTACCCATGACCAATAGCAGTCCCCTCCTTGTACACGTCACTTGGCTTGAGCCCTGCGTTTGCAAGGATTTGCTGGAATGGTGCCATCATCGCATTAGACAGTATATTAATAGCAGCCTCATGCTCCTTGCTTAAGTTAAAGAATAGGTCCCTTCTGATTGAAGCACTCTCATCAAGCAATGCCTTGCCGGCACCTGGTAGGATGCCCTCCTCTAGTGCGGATCTAACAGCACACACCGCATCGTCAACCCGGTCGTACAGCTCTTTCTGCTCCAGGTCAGTCTGCCCACCCACGTATATCACACCGATGCCACCAGTAAGTGAAGCAATACGCTCCAGCAGGTGGTCCTTGTCAGCCTTCTTCTTAGCAATCTTATGTGCCTGCCATAGCTGTGCCACTCTATCCTCAATCTTGACTGCATCTGTTCTCAGGTCAGACTTAAGGATAATGGTCTTGTCCTTGCCCACCACCACTCTGGCTGCATGCCCTAGGTCATCAATAGTGATTTGGCTCAGGTCATCCCCGGTCTTCTCACTGAAGTATGTCGCTCCAACACTCACCGCCAGGTCTTGCATCAGTTCATGCTGCTTGTACCCGAAGCTAGGTGGTTGCACCACGCACATCTTTAGATTGTTCTTCATCACATTTGCCGCCAACGTGTTGACCACATTCACATGGCACGGTGACACAATGAGGAGCTTCTTCCCATCAGTAATGATTGGCTTGAGCACGTTCTCAATCTGCAAGATATTACTTATCTCAATGTCAGCCACCAGCACCAGCACATCCTCAAACACGCACTCATCTCTGCTCTGATCGTTGATGAACAATGGGCTTGTGTACCCTCTGTCAATCTTTAACCCCTTAGTGGTCTCAGCATATGTCTCACTTGTCTGGCTCCGCTCCACCGTTACAATGCCATTCTTGCCTACCTCCTTGTACACCTCAGCAATAATGCGACCAATCTGGCTATCATTGTTTGCAGAGATAGTTGCCACGTCCAATAGCAAAGATGGATTTACCTTCTTTGACTTCTTTTTTAGCCCCTCAATCACTTTTGAACTCAGGTCAGAAATGTTACGTAGCACCTCAGTAGTATTGAGCTCAGTCTGGCCAGCACCAATGTGCTCCAACCATCCAAGCACCAACCCCTCAGTCAACACTATGGCAGTAGTCGTGCCATCACCAGCAGAGGTAGCCGTCCTATCAGCAGCCTCCTTCATCATCTTCACAGCAAGGTTCTCAACAGGATCAATCAAGTCAACTGACTTAGCGACAGTCACCCCATCCTTCGTTACAGTAATGCCATGCGTGTGATTAGGACTCTCAATAAGCACAGTGTTGCCATATGGCCCCAACGTACTCTTGACCGCTCCAGCAATCTTCTTAATGCCAGAGATTAACTTTAGCCTGCCCTCCTGGGCGAACACTAAATCTTTAGGTGAGTATTCCATTTGAATTAAATTTTACCAAATCTAAAGAATTTTTATATAAAACAAAAAAAGCCATCCCGAAGAATGGCTCTTTAAGTAAATCAGGGATATTATGCAATTGCAATACCTGATACAGCAAATGGTAGGTTATCAACCTCAAATGCTACATAAGTCCATGATGTACCCAATGCGCTGACAACAGCAGCTTGAATAGCATCACGCATAGACTCATCACCAGCACCAGCAGTAGCGTGAGTAATTGTCACAACATCAGTTCCTGTGCTTGACTTGTAGTGTACAGTCACAGTAGTTGTAGACGCCTGAACAATTAATACGATACCTGTTGCAGAAAGCAATTGTCTCTGCTCGTTCGTTACGGGGATACTTAAAAACTTCTCCATTTTCTTTTTTTGTTTTAGTGTACACAAAGATAATGAAAAAATGAAATCACTTTTCCATGTCAAAGTTCTTCTTCCCTATATATATATATATACTTATTTATATATTATTATTTTTTTTAATTTCAAATCAGTTTAAAAATCGACATAATCTATCAGTAGATTGAATATCAGTTAGTTACACGACATATTTTCGTACATGCTATGTCAGATAATCTAGCATATAGGATAAAAAAAAGAGGAACTACAAAAGTCCCTCTTCTCAAATAACCCAGAAAGCCTTTGCTTAAATAGGATGCCTATAATATTATCGACATTCTAAGCCTTCTGGATACCTAGTGACACAGCCTCAGAATACATCTGAAGTTTCTCAGCCTTCTTCTTAGACTTCTTAATATTAAGAGCCTCCTAAATGCCAGTGATCCCATTAGGACGGTTGTTTATCAAACGACCATTCTTAATTGTTAGTCCATCGTACATGCACAAATATAAGCATTTAGATGATAGGACTGATTGGGTAATACCACCAAATTACGACAGCCGGCCAGAACCGGAAACTGTTTTTTTTTCGCATAGGGGGGTAGGCAGTC
>Ga0181344_1000542_pt1 | contig 14894 bp, 10 predicted proteins | sample Su13VDMLBDD_FD_130098 | JGI IMG/M metagenome (GOLD analysis project Ga0181344, IMG submission 130098) | Freshwater viral communities from Lake Michigan, USA - Su13.VD.MLB.D.D | ecosystem: Environmental > Aquatic > Freshwater > Lake | place: USA: Michigan | collected 2013-07-15
TATGAGGGTTTTTACGGAAGTTTTTTTCCATAGAAGAATAGATGGCTCTAATGTCTCTAACCATACAAATAATTTTTGGTTCAGGTTGTAACATTTCTAATAAACCATAATTTATTCCCCACTCTCTACTTTTATCCATAACGATTGGTTTATCTGTTAATCGTTTGAAATACCCTTGCATTCCTTCTTTACAGAAATCAACAAATGCTTTGGTCATTTCATCTTGGTCTTGTGCTTGGAACGCTTGAGAATGGTTGTAGTTGTTTTTACATGCAATTACAAAATCCACCAAACCTGATGTTGGTGTTGAATAAATTTCAGGGTTTTGTGCTAACAAATTCTGAATTAGTGTACTTCCACTTCTTGGTAAGGAAGAATTAAAAAATATTTTTTTCATTATAATAAGTGTTGTATTTGACTAATTACCATTTCAGCGGTTATTGTCTTATGACATTCAAAATGTCGTCCTGTGTTTTTCCATATTGGACACCAGTTCCAATCCCCTTTATCAAATTTAAAATTAGGATTATTCCAACATCCATTACAAGAAGTTTTGTTTGTAATTCTAGTACAATTAATCATAAACTCATGATTAGGTAAAGTAAAGTTTGAAATCATAACAACATTCTTATTTAATGCCCACGATAACCAAGATAATCCACTTGAAAGTCCGATAAAGAAATCACTATGATGTATTACGTTCATGGTGTTTTCAATTGAGGTGTTTTTAAGATTAGTTACTCCTTTATAAAAACCACCTTCTTTAGACACATTAATTATTTTATAACCAATTTCTATTAAATATTTAATTAATTCTGACCATCCGGATGGATGACTCCATAACTTACAACCCGCAGTTGAACTTGTTGCTATTGTGATATATTTTTCTTTATAAGGACGTTCTTTTGGCTCAAAATCAATATCTGTTTTTATTTCGGTATAATCTAACCCCAATATATTTGTTATAGTTTGTTGTAGTGGAATGGTTGCGGGATTTACAGGTTCAAGGTTTTCATTATAAAACCAACCTATTTTAAATAAACCATGAATATTATTAACAGTATCACCAGGGTTTATAAATTTTAATTCAGGATATGATTTTTTAAACATATGATTTAAAAAAGTTGACACAACAACTTCACAATTATGTTTTTTTCTAAATTCTTCACAATATGGTATCCATGCAATAGTATCTCCTAAAGATGATGAATCAAATGAAATTAAAACTTTTTTACCTTCAAAATTTATATTTTCTTCCTTAATTAAAAATGGACCATAATATATTTTATATTTAATGTCATTAAAATATTTTCTATGTAAACTACAAAACATATTGTTAGATAATTTACTTTTATATAATAAAGTATTTTCGTTATCGTATATTTCAACATCAAACTCTTTATCACTATCCGACATTAAATGTAAATAAAAACCATCAACGTAAGTCCAATTTACATTAACATTAATTTCAGGTCCTGTATCACCAAATGAGTTTACATATTGTTTAATAAATTCATCATTAGTTGGTTGAGTCATATTATATTCGACATCATTAACTTTTAAAATATCCATTTTCTTCTAATTTTTTTAAATATACTATAATTTTATCACATTCTGAAGTTATTTTTTCACCATGCAATACTTTAACATCTTTTTTACTTTCAGGTATTTTATAAAAATTCTTATGATAATTAAATTCATCGTATTCCACTAGTGCATTTAATGAATAATCGTTTAAATAAAAATCTTTAACAGTTTCAAAACCGTCAGATAAATTTATATAACACAATGGAAAATAATCGTCACCATTTTTCCATTTTAAAACATTATACACTGTTTCTTCGTGAAATGGGGCTTTATGAATTGTATTAGTTATGTTAGGTAATATATTACAAAGTTCCCACCATAAATTTACAAAATCTTTACAATTTTGATTTAATAACATAATACCTGTCGTTGAATACACCCCTCTTTTTTCAGAAGGTACTGACATAAAATCCATTAATGGCCATTCTAAACATTTGGTATTATCTAATTGTGGCCATATATCCTTATAAGGATTACCAATTGGTTCTCCATTATCATCAATGATTATCATATAGTCATGGATACCTTTTGTACCTAATGGATAATTAGTTATTTTGTTTGACCAATCAAATAATTCATCAACTATTGGTGTTGCCAAACAATCTGAATCTAAATAACAAATTTCATCCCATCCATTTTCTATAGCGTGTTTCATAGCATAAACTTTTAAAGATAAAATTTTAAAAATTTTAGAATCCAATCTATCAATATAAAAATTACCGGATTCGGTTGACATATAATTTTCACTTTTTTCTAAACCAAAATTAATTATTTCAATTTTAACATCTTTTATATCCTGAAATATTTGTATGTTTGATTCATCTACATCAAAGGCATAAATTATTAACGGAATGTCTGAAAATTCTCTAACAGATTTTGCTAAATTATACGCAACCATTAAATATTTTTCATTACAATGTGTTATGTAAACTCTTTTAACATTATTTTGAGATAAAACTTTGATAGGTCTATTAAATTTTTTTTCAAATTCACCATATGTTATTATATTAAGATTTTTTCTTACTAAAGTTTCATCATACACATAATACCCATTATTAAATGATTCTAAATAATCTCCATTACCGTCATTTGTAAAATACACAATACCACAGCCGTGGTCTGTATCAACTACACTTATTTTTAAATCGTTACGTTCTGTTCTTAATTTAATTATTGTTTTCCAAACATCACCATTCCAAGCGATTGTTCCCATATCAGACGCTTTTTCTAATGGTATTATTTGTGCCAATTCATTAACTGGTATACAATCGTGTATTACTAAACAACCATTTTTGTTTAAAATTTTTAAAGAATTTATAATATCTCGATAAACAAAATCTGCGTGATGTAATCCATCAATAAAAACAATGTCAAATTTTGATTTATTAATTTTAAAAAATTCATCGGATGTCATCAAATAGGTTGGGTTTGACTCTGGGTCAGGGTCAACACATACTTTATGGTCAATATTAACATTTGAGAAATTTATTTGATTTTGAGTTCCAATTTCTAAAAATGATTTATAGTTATTAACACTTATTAAATGATTAATAATATCAAATCTTTCCATTATTCAAAATATTTTTTAGTTGATGTGTTAAAGTCATAATAATATAATATTTTATTAATTCTTGATTGGGTTACAATTCTTGGTAACATTCTCAAAGCCCATTCATCATCTTCTCCGGTTTTTATATCTTTAAAGTATTCAGTAATGTTTTCTTTTTTGTGTACCATTAAATGATTTGGGTGTCGATAATACGCTTCAGGTTTTTCACAATAATCATATTCCCTACCATATTTTACCAATTTAGGATTATATCCGTCAAAGGTGATTTCCGCATCAAATACTATTACATCAGATTCCCATTCATAAATTTCCTTTAAAATAGAATCAACATAGTCGTTAGATATTCTATCATCATCATCAACAAATGAAACATATTTACCTTTAGCCAATTTTAATAAATCATTCCTTTTTGTCCCAACAGGTCGATTTGCGTTATCACTTAATATAAGAACCTCAACAGGTTTATTCACAATTTGTTGGTTAATGTTATCAAGTAATTTATTCAAAAATGTATTATTTCTTTCAAGGAGTGAACATATCAATATTGATAATTGAATGGATAAATCAGATTCTTTTATAAAAGACCCCCAAAAAACTTGTTTAAAATTATCATAATTAAATGGTTTTAAATTATTTTTTAAAATGTCTGAATTAATGTTATTGTAAAATGATTCCGGAGGACTTGGCCAATCATTATTATTTGCAATTAAATTATATTCATCAATTGATTCACAATAGTCGTGAATCATAATAACATCACCATCTTTTAAAAATTCTGAAAATATTTTAAATTCAAGTTCTTTATTTCCTCCATCACATAATAGTAATGTTTTATTACCAAGTTCTATAAAAGATTTAATTTGTAATATTGTGTCAGGATTAAAACAATTGGAAATAATAAAATTTATATCATCTTTTGATTCTAAAAATTGTTCCGTTACGTCAAAACAATAAAGGTTTGAATTAGAGTTTTTATTGTCATTAATCCACGTACTTAAACCTCCTCTATGAAATCCAATTTCAATTATCGTGTCAAAATTAGAAATAATTTCTTTAAAATAAGACAATGTTTCATGTGTTTGTCCTAAATAAATGTTTTTATATTTACAAAATGGACTAAATGATAATTCATTAAATTCCGGTTTCCATTTACTAAATTTTTCATTAAAATGTAATTCTTTATATTTTAAATCAAAATTTTTAAACTGTTCATAATCAATTGATGAATCTCTCATTCCATTTTTTTCAATAGTTGTTGACCTTTCATAATGAATTACCGGAGAATTTAAAACATACGCCCCAACATATCCATTCTCATATAATTTTGAAAACAAATAATCATCACCATAAAAAAAGTTTAATTCTTCAGGTATTTTTTTATATAAATCTTTTCTGAAAATTAAGTCCCAACCCTGTCTATACGGAGTTTCTTGTATAACATAATTTAAATTTTTAGACCATGTTTGAAACTCTTTTGAATTTGTTGCGTGATTTATAATACCCACAGTTGGTTCCGTGTCAAGAACGTTAATTGATGACGATAAAAAATTAGGGGATAATCGAATATCATTATTTAAAAAACAAATAAATTCGGTTTCAGAATTTTCAACAAATTCATTCCAAATATGATTTAATGGTTTATTAAACCCTGTATTATATACTCCCAAAATATGTATTCTACCATGAAAATAACCTTCAGAGTGTTTTAAAAACAAGTCATCAAAATATTCTGTAGTACCTGCTTCAGAACTATTTTGGTTAATTAAAGTTAAATTAAACGGTATGTCTTGTTGTAATAAATCATTAATACAATTTTTAGTGTGTTCTAAATTATTTAAATTTACTACTAGTACGGAAATTCTCGGCATCATTTTTCAAATATAGTTATACTGTCGGTACCATCCCATATACCAACTTGTTCAAATTTTATTGTTTTTTGTTCAACTATATTCATGTTGTGTTTTTCCACTAAAGATTTAAATATTTCGGGAGTCATTGATGACCTACCTCCAAAATTTAAAAAAGAATAATTTTCTCCACCTAACAACCATGAGTGGTGAATAAACGCCTTACCACCTGGTTTTAAAACTCTATATATTTCACCAATATAATCGTCAATTACATTTTTGTGCATATGAACAAATGAATCAAATGAAAAAACTAAATCTTGAGAATTGTCTCTAACATTTGGCAAATCATTACCGTTATTGGTAAAATAAGCTAAAACATGATGACCTAATTTTTCTTTTGTTTTTTTAATACAGTTTTCATTTAAATCAATCACTAATAATTCTGAAGCAAGTATTGATAAAAATTGTGTCATCCTACCATAACCTGGCGCAATTTCTAAAATTTTTTTATTTCTAAATTCTTTTACATCATCAAAAATATGTTTATTCCATAATTCCTCTGTTGTTCCAAATGATTTAGACCATTCGTGACCATTTTCAGACCACATTGAATCATCATTCCATTTACGTTGTTCCTCAATATTTTTAAAATTTTCCATAGTTAATTTCAGTTCTATAATATCTTCAAGTATAGGTGCAAATATATTAAAGTCAGCATTTGGTTGACCAAAATCACTAACACCTGGCTGTGAATACCAATAAATGTTATAATGATAATGATTATGTGGGTTTTTTGACATTCGTTTAGACCCTTCTGTTTCGTTTTGCCATGGGTCTTCACCACAAACTAAATTATTAATTAGATACTCTCTATTCCAAATTGTCCCATTATGGGAATGTAAAAAATTTTCACCTTTAGAATATTTTAAAAGTTGAACATTATCAACGATATGATTAGTTGGTTCTAATTTGTATTTATCGTAGTATTGTAATTTAGTATGTATCTTGATTGAGTCAACATTATTTGTTTCAGCAAATAAAATTAATTTTTCTAAAGTATTAAAGTTTGGGTTAGAAAATAACCACATATCTTCTTGTAAATAAATCACCCATTTAGTTGGTATTAATTTTAAAGATTCAATCATTCTGTTTGAAAACCCATCTTTATCTGTTTTACCAACTAATAAACTGTTAATTTTATTAGGTGTATATTTTTTACCTCTACATTCAATATCAACATCGTATAACGATATTTCTTCAGAAGACCAATAGACAGGTATTTTATCAAAATCCCAATTAATGTCTAAACTAAATAACATTCCCGGCCAAAATATTTGGTAGTTATCGCAAGTTTGTATGAGTAATGAACAATCCATTTTATTTGTTTTGATAATCTAATACAGAATAACCTTCTTTCTGATACATTATTAGTTCCGTATTTACCAACATTTTAATTCTATTATGATAATTCCACGCTAACCAAAAATCGGGTGAGTGCCATCCGGTATTATGAATTTTGTCAATAATATCTTCTTTTTGTGATTTCATAATCATGTATGTTGTCCCTAATAAAAAATGAGGAACTTCCATCCACTTACCGTGTTTTTTAGTCATTTCCCACCATTCACCTCCTGACATATAACAAGGTCCTGCGTAACTAATCATTTTAACATCTAATAATTCTGAAAGATGATACGATTCAAGTACATTGTTATAAAACTCATCAGGTGTTAAGTCGGTAAAAGAATCTCCTTCAGCAATTATTAAAGCGTCAATATCATCACTAAAATTTTCTAAAATTCCTTGTGTGTGTGCTTTATACGCTCCATAATGACCATAAGTTAAAACCGGAGGTTCATTTAAGAATTCTTTTGACGGATTAATAATGTCAGGGTCTTTACAATTTTCATATGGTAATTCCGTTCTATTTACGATAGTGTATCTAGGAATATACTCAAAGAACTTATGTTTTATTTGTTCCCAACAAGATAATGATAAGTTTTGTTTTTCAATAGTAGAATTCCATTTATCATATGGAATGTCTTCAGGTTCATTTGGGTCTAATAATAAGTGTACAACTCTAATTTTAGGTTCTTTTAATACTATAGGTTCAATACCCAAAATTGATAATAATTTTTGACTGTCTTTTACTATGTCACCACTTAAAAAATAAATATTTTCTTGATTATCGTATTTACCCATATATGTAGGTAAATTAAAAATCATTGTTGGTTTTCCATATTCTAAAGACTCTTTAATTGATATTGGATTTAGTTCTAATTTTGAACTAAAAAAGTGAACATCACATGCTTGAATAAATGAGTCCACATCATCTCTTTCCCCCCATACCACACAATTAGATGGTACAGATTCAAGTAACGGTCCCCAATAATCTTTAAAATTTACTGCTTGATTCCCAAGAAAATGAAACATTATTTTATGATTTTGTAATACTTTTGCAATCTCAAAAACATACCCTTGATTTTTTCCTTCGGTAAATAAACCAATATTAATTATGTGTTTATATTCCGGGTTTAAATCTAATAATTTTTGGTTAATTTCTTTATTTGGAATTTTTTTGTTAATTGGGTATTCAATCAAATCCATTGGAACTCCTAAATCTTTAAATATTTTTAAAGAATATGGTGATACAAATATAAATTTATCAGGTAAATATTGTTTCCAACTTGGTTGAGAGTGAGAGCTATGTGTAGTTTCAAATATTTGATATTTTCTGTCTTTACTATATAACCTTTTCATTATGTGAGTAGGGATAAACGTTTCGGAAAATTCCTCAATCATAATATAATCAGGATTATAATCATTGATTGTATTGAATAAATCATATTCTTTATTGTCAGATAATGTTATAAACTTATCACCAATTAAATTAATAACCTTATTTCTTTGAACAACATAATCCCAAGCAACACAATCCCATTCAATAACGATTATGTTATAAAAATCTTTTAGTAGTTCTACTTTTTTAGAAACAACTTGAGGACACCCCCCTGTTGACATATGTGATGTTAAGATTAATAATGTTTTCATTTTAAGTTAAAAACGCAAATGAATTCCAATAATCATATTTAACTTTATAACCATTAGACCTCAACCAATCAAAAAGTTTATCAATTCTTTCACCACTACCTGTTCTTTCTTTACAAAAATTTATGGTTTCAAACACAATTAATTTTGGTTTATTAACTTTGTTAAAATCTAATGACATAATAATTTCATCATCAATGGCTTCGGTGTCCAAGTGTATCCAATCTAAATCATTTTGTAAGTTTTCTTGTAAAATTAAATCATTAATACTGACTGAATCCATATTTACTACGGTAAGTTCATCCTCATCATAAATGTGTTCTTTACAATGTGATTCACTTATTGTGTTAGTAAACCCCAATCCAAACTCATAAAATTTAACATTTCCTCCATTACCTGTGATAAGATTATTTCTAAATGAAACGTTGTTAAAATTTAAATAATTTTTTGTTAATTCATCAAATTGTTTTTTAGATGCTTCGACTAAAACCGCATATGTTGTATTATTTTTAACATGTTTAACCCATTCACCTGTTGTTCCATCATGAGTACCTATTGCAATTCCTTTTGAATTTGGATTCCTACTCATCCATGTATCAAAGAATTGTTCTGTTGCATTTCGGTTAACCCAAATATCATAATTAAATTGAGAAATAATTTCATCTTTCTTATTTTTGATTACCGCAGTAAAATCACTTTCTTGAAGATTATTCCAAGACCCCCACATATTAGGATAGAGGTCAATTGACCAAATGGATTTCCCTTCTTGAAGTATTTCAAATTTAAAAGGAAATTCGTCTTCATTATATAACCAAGAAACTTCTTCAAAAATTTCACACAATATTTTCCCTGTTGGGCATTCCTCACTTTTTTCAATAAATTTAATTCCAAACATTATTTTAATATTTTTTTTATTCTTGTTAATTTACTTGGTGTATCTCCACCCGCATGATAAACATAATTTATAACACCATCTTCCCAATATCTATGATACGAAAAAGGTATTATTCTAATATTACCTAATAATACGGGAAATTCAATATCATCAATAGTTTTATTTAAGATGTTATCACCACCCTCAAGTTTAAAATTCTCATATATTAACTCATCTAATCTTGATTGTTCATGAAAAAATTCAAATTTAAATTGATTAGGTTCATCCCATAGTTTATTTAAAAGATTATTTGACCACTCACTATTTTTCCATATCATAAATCCGGTGGTTGTGTGTGTCCACATATTACCACTGACTCTGTCTACTTCAAGTTTAGGTATGACTAAATCAACATTATCCGTTATCATATCTTCAATCCTAATATCTTGATTAACAAAGACCGCATCGGCATCTATCCATACAACGTAATCATATAATGGAAGGTATTTTTTAATAACATCAATTTTTATCCAAGTTGGATGCCAATCAAGATAATCATCATTTTTAACAATTTCTTTAATGTATGAATAACCATGTTTATTAGAATATTCGTGGTGGTTAAGTGATGAAAAATCACCATAATCACACTTACCATAATTGTCCCATCTGATATGGTCAGTATATGAAGTTAAAATACAAATTTTACTCATATTAATTTTTAATTATAAAATGTCTTATATATGTCCACCAACTAAAACCATAGTAACGACCAATGATTGGGGTATAATTATTTATTTGTTTTTGTAACTCTTCATCTTTATCTTCATTAGTTAAATGGAACTTTTGATTTTGATAGTAAAATAATACTTTTTTACCTTGAATAGTTTGAAGAATTTTATCTAAAACTTCTTCACTTATATAGTTTAATGAAAATAAATGAATGTTAGATTCCGGGTTATTAAATGTTAAATCAACATCGTAATATAATTGTTTTAAAATATCTTGTTGTCCTTTAGATATTTGTCTTGTCCATAATGAAACTTTCTGATTTCTTAACTCACCTATTGAATAGGACCCTAATGTTGAGGTTTCAACATACAAATCATTAAATCTATTATCAATACCTCCGTCATTAGAATTTAATTTATTCAGAGCAATATCAAAATTTGCGTTAAAATTTGGTGGAACAATTTTTCTATGTGATTCAGAATCTTCACGTAAAAACCAAACATATAAAGGTCTTGGGATATGAAGATATTTTCCATATGAGTTAGACCAAAATACGTGATAACTGTCTTCGGCTCCGGCTAATATATCAGTCACTTCAAATTTATCAATAATGTTTTTAAAACCTCTTAAATGACCAAAACAACTATAACTTAAGTTATTTAAATAATCACAAGATGGGTGATAGTTATTAATTTTATTTGAAATAATATCGTTATTTAGTATGTATGATATTGAATGTAACGAACCATTATCTTCATATAATTTAAAATAGTCAGATGAAACTAAAGACACGTCATTATTGTCTTCTAAAAATGTATTATAAACATTTAGAAAATTTTTATCAAAATCATCATCAGCATCTATTAAAACTATCCATTCAAAACTATTGTCAAAAAATTGCTGAGGATTCCAATACATTTGTTTTTTTTCCGTTTGGTCATAGTATTTTATTTTATTATTTAAAACACTACGACTTAATCTGTCTAAAACTATTTGTTTTGTATTATCATCTGAAAAGTCGTCAGTTATATGCCATTCAAAATTAAGATATTCAATCTGTTCGATTGAGGCAAAAACTTTATCTATAAATCTTTCACAATTATAAAATGTAGTATATATTCCAAACTTTATCATATTAGTTTTCATTAACCGCAAACAAAATATTGTTGTGTCGGTATACTTTAAAATGATTATAGGTTAATTTATTAAAAATCATTTCGTCAGTTTCAGGATTATGTGTTTCAATAATAATTCTATTAATTTCTTTTAAAACAGAATCGTTAATTGTTGTGAAAATGTCACCTTCACATCCTTCACAATCAATTTTAACTAAATTGATTTTGTCGTTAATTTTTCCAATAAGTTCATTTATGGTATATGATTCAACCCATATTATTTCACCTTCATTACTGAATATATCATTATGTGATGTTAAACAATTTTTTGCAGGAGTTTTTTCATCTAAAGTCATTTGAACTAAATCCCCATTTATTGTTATTGCTTTATTTATAGGAACAATTGGTAGCTGTTTTGAAAGTTTAGTTATAGAATCAAAACCATTTTTAACAGGTTCAACTGAATAAACTTTAGACGCTCCTTTTGATAGTGAATATAGTGCAAATAATCCATAGTTACCTCCAATATCTAAAACAACATCATTTTTATTAATTGAACAATTTTCTTCTTTATTATATTCATCGTTTAAAAAAATTTCCCAAAAAACTGAATAAATTTCATCATCTAAATCTACAAAGTATTCTTTAATTTTTTTTAAAATCATTTTATTTTCGTTTAAAGTTAAATGATTTTCTGATGGGAAATTAATTCTTAAGTTACCGTGATGTATGTCATTTAAATAAAACATTAAATCAATATTCCCTATATTATTAAGTCGACCGGGATTTGGTACCCACCAATAACAAGTGTCATTTAATCTTTCACAACGTTTTATTAAAGTATCTCTAACTAATCCAGTTTCAATATCTCTAACAACAATTTTTACAATATCATCTGACGTATATTTAAAATTAAAATATAATTTAGTGTCATCATCGGTGTGAATTAATTCAAAGAAATTTCTATAAGATTTGGATTCACCATTAAATAAAATATTATTTAAAATTTGAATTACAGATTCAGTTGTTGGGTGACATTCAAATGTTGGTTTATCTTCTAAACAATGTGGCTGAGGTGGAACATGATTAATATCTCCCCAAACTTTTACATTATATAATAAATTAGAATTACAAAAAAGTTCACACCCTCCACCAATAAAATTATATTTATATTCTTGAGAACCATGTCTATACGGTGCTCGTAATTTTGGACTTATAGAACTACCTAATTGAATAATATTAGTGTCGGTACATCCTGCTAAATGAAGAGGACCTGAGTCCATTGTTATTAAACATAATGATTCATTTATCACCCACCACATATCACTCATACTTCCTTGATTAGTTAGGTTTACCCCATAAAGATTTTCAAAGTCAGGACATTTTTTTTCTAATGGTTTATCAGAATAAGAATTATGTAATATTTCTGTATAACCTGAACCAATTAACACTGTAAATATTTTATTTTCTAATAACCAATTAATTAATTTTTGCCAATATTTTTTATCCCAAGTCCTATTAGGCCAATTTGAAGTTATGTGTAAAACAACATATCTTTGAGGTAAATCTACATTTAGTGATAGGGGGTTTGGAAAATAATCGTAGGACATATCTTCCGGTAATAATTGAAAGCCCAAATCCATCGAGTGAATTTGACGGACATCAATATGTGAAAACTTTTTTTCAACACCATTTTTATCCAGTTGACCAGTATATGTAAAACTTTCGTAAACCAAATCACCCTCATTCATTATTTCATCATATTCTTCAAAAGAAAGTAGATTGTCTATGTAAGGGTTTTTATTGAAAACTTGTTTGTTATGAGTAACAACATTAATTTTTGATTGATGTGATTTTGATAAATACCTTAGCGTTGGTGTTGATGATAAAGTATCCCCAAAACTATGACTATGGATTTTATAAAAAATATTGTTCATTGATATTGATTTTAAAGTAATTATAGTTAAACGTCCAATAAAATTCCATAGTAACCTTTAATATTGTTAAGTATTTATGGTAAAATAAAACTAACTATATTTATAGTAATGCAAGTCGTAGAAATAACTAGTTTATCCGGTCATTCCCCTTTTAACATATCCATATGTGATATTACATTAACGTATTGTTATGTTGTTGCAACGGGGGTTGTTTCCGTACCACCAACATTAGAATTACAAATACCCGCTCAATTAGATGGTGCTAATCAAGTTTTAGTAGTTGTCACCGACGCTATTGGTTGTCAAGAATTTATTTTACAAACTTGTCCTGTAACACCAACACCTACACCTACAATAACACCAACACCAACCCCAACAAGAATCATTATCTGTAATTGTATATCATTTCAAAATACTACCGCAGGTACTTTAAAATTTGAATTTACACAATGTGATGGTAAAATTTTTAATGGGGCTGTCGAATCCGGAACAACATTATATTATTGTGGTAGATTACCATCGGCTGAAGCGGGTGTGAATATAATCATTAATGATGAATGTATTAATAATACGTGTCCTGATTCGGTTTTAACACCAACACCAACACCTACTCCAACGCAAACACCAACACCTACAATAACACCAACAATTTGTTTACCACAGACAATATATAGTGGTGAACAATTTTCTAATTTACCTGTTACAAATGGTACTTCTTTCAAATCGGATGGTACTATATTATACGTAACTCTTCATAATCAGTCACCAAATGATGGGGTATGTGCATATTCATTATCTACACCGTGGGATGTTTCAACAATTACATTACCACGAATAGGGTGTTCAATTGCTTCTCCGGTAAGTCCTAGCGGAAATTACGGGACATATTTTTCACCTGATGGTACTAAATTATTTTTAGCCAATGCAACCGCAGGTAGTGTTCTTAGATATACATTGTCAACCCCGTGGAATGTTTCGACATCTAGTTATTCAACAGGTGACTTATATACTACAAGCTCATCACCAGGATGGGTTGAATTTAGTACTGACGGTTATTATATGTTTGTTAGTTTAAGTAATTCGACTATTAAAAGATACACACTATTAACACCTTGGGTTATAAATACGGGTGTGTCAGAAAGTCAATCAATATCCTCTCCGGCTACTTATGCAATTAGATTTCAAAATAATGGATATTACTTATTTTCACTTCAAACATTAACAGGTCAATTAAAGATAACCAAAAGAACTCTGTCAATACCTTACGATTTAACTTCAATAGTTTCAACTGAAAATAGTGGGAATTTCTATAGTTTTATACCAAACACTAATTTCTATTCACTTAATTTTAAGGATGGTTATAAAGGGTTTATTGGTATTTATACTCCTACAGCACCAAGTTCAATTTACGCATTTAATCTTACCTGCGAGTACGATATTAGTGGTGCGATAATATTACCGACACCTACACCGACACCTACACCAACTCAAACACCTACACCAACGACACCATAATAATTAATTAAAATTATTTATCTTTTAATTCTAGTCATTATCTTTTTTGTAAAATAAGAGATATATGAAGATATTTGTGCAGATAGCATCCTATCGAGACCCCCAACTTATCCCAACATTAGACAGTATGTTGGAAAATGCTAAAAGACCTAAAAACTTAAGAATAGGTATATGTCGTCAATATCACCCTGAAGACGGGTTTGATAATTTAGAAAAATTTAGTGGAGATAAAAGATTTAGAGTTAAAGATGTTTTATATTCTGATGCTAAAGGAGTTTGTTGGGCAAGAAACCAAGTTCAACAATTATATGATGGTGAAGAATATACCCTTCAAATAGATTCTCATATGAGATTTGAAAAAGATTGGGATGACACCTTAATCAAAATGATTAAACAACTTCAGAAGAAAGGATTTAAAAAACCTTTATTGACGGGTTATGTTTCTTCATTCGACCCTGATAATGACCCGGCAGGTAGAGTTAAAGAGCCGTGGAGAATGTCTTTCGATAGATTTATTCCTGAAGGTGCAGTATTCTTCTTACCTGAAACAATTCCTGGTTGGGAAAAACTAAAACAACCAATTACCTCTCGTTTTTATTCTGCTCACATGGCATTCACATTAGGTCAATTTAGTGTGGAAGTTCAACACGACCCTGAATTTTATTTTCA
>Ga0181344_1000543_pt1 | contig 14883 bp, 19 predicted proteins | sample Su13VDMLBDD_FD_130098 | JGI IMG/M metagenome (GOLD analysis project Ga0181344, IMG submission 130098) | Freshwater viral communities from Lake Michigan, USA - Su13.VD.MLB.D.D | ecosystem: Environmental > Aquatic > Freshwater > Lake | place: USA: Michigan | collected 2013-07-15
CTTTTCCCGATGTAGCCATAAGTCTCGCCTGTTTTGTGCTTCTTGCCCCACCCGTGCCTTGTCTTGCTGTTCCTGCATCTTTCCGCGCAGTTCAAATTTCTGGGCGTACAAGTCAGCCAAGCCCGGTGTTTCATACACCATGATTTCTCGGATTGTCACTTCCAATTCAATCATCTGTTGCCGACACATAATCACGTTCATTGCCGTACCCATCATTTCAGCATTGCTTATTGTCGGGTCATAAACTTCTGCTTTTAATTCTTCAGCCCTCAAAAAAGCATTGAGTTGGTCTTGTAAGGAAAAAAATTCTGTTAATCTTTTTACAATGTCTGCGGCGGCTTGTGTCTCAGTGTAGGCAACATACTTTTCTTTCTTCCTCGTTTGCGCCACAGGCTTGGGCGTTGACTTCTTAGGTTTAAAAAAGTTACTAAGTTTATTCCAAAAGGAAGTAACTTCAATATAAATGCCAACCACCTCATTAGCGGCGGTTTTAACTTCAAGAAAAGATTCCTTGGCCTGTTTGTAAAGTTTTGCGCCTTGACGAATAGCCGCCACGCAACTATTTGCCATGACCAACAAAGTGACAGGGTCAATTTTTTACCCCTTTTTGCTTGCGTAAAACCAGACGCTACCAATTACCATAATCAAAAAGCCTTTGGTCAGCCAGCTTATTGTTGTCTTGAATGCCGTGCGCTTTGCATCGCGCCATGTTTCCAGCAAGCCACGCAATTCTTTAACGTCTGTGCCAGCATCATCGTCATGCAAGCCAATGTCAGCCAACGCACGTTTTGCGCCCCATTCTGCCGCCTCGCGCAACATTGCTTTCAATTCATCATCGCTAATATTGCGAACAGCCACAATGGGTGAATTCATTTTTGTTACCTAAAAAATTTGCCTACCATCCAACACACAACAGAAAATCGTTCGCCCTCCTCCACATCTTCCACGCCGTGCATTATGAAAGATGGAAACACCAGCACAGTGCCTTTGCTCTGCGGTGGATAGTAACGATTCTGCCCGTCCTGCAAGAAGAACTTGCCGCCCGCGAAATTATCGTTCAGAAACGCTAATACAGTCAATTTGCGGCATTCATCCCCGTGTTGAATAAAAGTGTCCACATGGGCTTGATAACGCCCTCCTGCGGGATATGCAAGGAATTCAGCTTGGTTAGCATGGGTGATGTCAAACTTCCATGCTGAATGGTTTGCCGCCAAACCAGCCGCCGCAAGCCGACCGCCAATGTCTTTGTAAGTCGGCAACATTACACGAGTGACATTGCGAATAGATGTATCAATTTGACCATTACCTATGTGCGGTGGTTCTTTGGTCAATCGGTCTTGTGTGTACAACTTAACAAGTGAATCACAAGCTTCAGGTGTCAATATGTCGCTGTAAACCCAATGTCGCATTTCAGCAGATGGCAAGTTAAGTGATGGTCGCTTGTCAAACTTCCATTCTTTATGTAGCCCATCAGCGTCCACGTAATGCAGGAACACTTGCGCTTGCCATTTGCCCTCTGTGTATGTCTCGCGCCAATGGTGCTTGTCCATGCCTCTATAAAGCACAGCATCGCCCACAGCCATATTAATCTTGCTTGGGTTAGCCTTACCCTCATTACCCATGTAAATAGGCCACACATCGCCGTCAAAGCCAAGCGTCAATGTTGCGCTGATTTCGCACGACTCGCGGTCAGTGTGAATGGTTAAATTTTCTCCGGGTGCGTACAAACGAGCATAAGAATATGTAGGATAAAGCCGTTTGCCCGATACACGCTCAAAGTGAGGCAACAGGTCAACCAGCAACTTATCAAATGCCATTGCGCCATGAACAGCTTGAGACTTTGGGCATTGGTCATCTTGAACAGTTTGCTTCTCAGCAATTAGCCGTTTCAATTCTGCGGTCAACTCAACACAAGATTCTTTAGCAAGAAAATCTTTAAGGTGAACGTATTTTTCAACAACAAATTGGCTGAGTTGGTCGCACATATTTATCCTGTCGTGTCTGTTGGGTTAGGTTTGATTGATTGGTCAGTAGGGTCGTACCAAAACTGGTCTGCTACTACATCAGCCGCACAATCAAACCAAAACAGTTCATCGCTGACAGGAAAGATTATTCCATCATCTACGACTTGCGCCACGCGATAACCCGTTTCACGAGGTTCAATGGTTGAAATTAACGCTTTCATCAATAAAACTCCTCAATGATCACAACTCCTGCCGCGCCAGCACCGCCGGGGCCATTATTTCCACCGCCATATTGTCCACCACTGCCGCCACCGCCGTATGCTTTACCAGCTATACCAGCTTTGGGAGTAGAAGGAGGAGTTCCAAAAAAAGAATTGCCTCCCCCACCTAATGCAGATGAACCTCCATAACCTACATATTGGTCAGTAAATGATATTCCACCCGGCGAACCCCCAATATTTAAATTCCCATTTGACCCTTGCCCCCCACCCCCTGCCGGGTTAGGGGAAGAACTACCAGTTTGAGTGGGAGCAGAAGAACCCCCTGTAGCAGTAACAACAGTAATTGGCGCAACCCCAAATGAAGATGTACCCGTTGCACCTCCAACTGTGTAGGGCTGTGGGCCGGGCAAAGATGCGGCTGGATAAAAACGTATTGCCGTTCCACCTCCACCACCGCCGCCACCGCAACCACCATTAACTGATTGTGGATTATTTACTGAACCTCCGTTGCCACCGCCACCTACAACGGTAACTTTAATTGACTTTACTGTTGCGGGTTTTGTCCATGTACCTGATGCCGTTCCAACAGTTATTGCGTTCACGCTTGTTGCCGCTACGTTTGTCGCTGAAGTCCATGTTGTTCCATTGGAGGTCAATACATTACCCGCAGTTCCAGCCGCAACAGATGACAAAGTTGTTCCAGCGGCATCGCTAATAATTGCCGCATTACCTGTAAACGATGCAACATTTGTACCCCCGCTTGCAACGGGAACAAGGTTATACAAACCTGTTGCCGCATTAAGCTGCCCGCTGGTGTTTACCTTGTTTGCTAATTGTGAAAGATTAAATGCTTGGGTCATTATGCTGCTCCTGCTCCGTCAAAAGTTTGTTGTACAAGAACTGTTGTATTGTTGGTCGGTGTTGGAATTAAAGTGTAACTTCCAACTGCTGTTGTGTAATCTGTGCCTTGAACATATAAACATCCATTAGCATAAATTTCAAAATATGCGGCTATATAAGAATAACTATATACAGATACACCGTTAGATGTAAAAGCAGTTACAGATGTTGGCAAACCGTTTGGCACTCCTAGATTGTCAGGAATGAATTGAATAATTGTTAAGTTGCCATCAGCATTTGCAGGAAAATTATTTATTGTGTTTCCTACTAAATCAAAATCTTGGTCATTAACAACTGTTCCATTTAAAAACAAAAACTCTCTACCAGATACAAGTTGAAATGTTGTTGGCGTAAAAGTTGATGCCGCAGTCAATGTGGCAGTAAATCTACTAAATGAACGATAAGTTGCGCTTGCCGCAATACGGCGATAAATAGCACTGCCAGCCGTTGCTGTGAATGTACCTGTAAAAACAATTTCTTTAGTAACGTAATTTATAGAAACAACTGTGTATTGTGTTGGTGAGCCACTATTGCTAAATGTCAACACATCGCCAGCTTCGATTGTGAAATGCGGCAAATTTATATATGTAACAGTTGTCGTTCCTGTACCGCTTGAATAATCAATGCCAGTATCTTGAAAGAAAATTCCACCCGCAACAGAACGCATTGAAGTTATGGTTACGCTATCATTTACATTACAAGCCGTATTAAGTGTCACGGTTGTATTGTTTTCTGTGTATTCAGTTGTATCTAGCAATACGCCATTTTTAAAAACTAAGTCTTGTCCCGTTATGTATCCTGCGCCCCTTGTCGTTGGCGTGAATACTGTTTGACTTGCTGTTGCCGTAAAATGTTCTGATGTGTAATTAAAAGTGTCAGGTGCAATAACGCCAACTACACGAACATAAATATCAATAGTTAACGCTGAAACTGCGCTTGTAAATGTACTTGAACCACCAAAATCTAAAAATTGCGCTAATGAACCAACCATTGTTCCATCAGGATTGTTGGTAATAGCAATTTGCCCTGCGCCAACGCTTGTTGTGCCTGTTTTTGTAAGTTGACCAGTACGAACGTCTAGGTCAATGTAATTTGTGCCATCAGGCAACGCAGACCATTGAGATGAATCAAAGCCAGCAGTAGGCACATAAGCCGCCGTGCCAGCCGCATATCCAGCAAGTGCTGTGGCTGTACTTAATCTGCGACTGCCGCGAGTTATGTAAGCTAATTTGTAAGTTGTGCCAAATGTCGGTTGCGCTAAAAACCATGTGTAGTTAGATGCAACCGCACTATAAGTAGTTGCAGATGAGTTATACAAACCATAGTAATTTTTACCAGTTGGTGATGATGAAATGTTTGTGCCTGTTAAATCATCGCCATACGCAACAACAATGTATTGCAAATCATAGGTGAACGTAGTTGGTCGCCATTGAAATACAGCAGATGCAGAACTAAATGCGCTTGACCCCAAGCTGTTTACCATGCGAGCAAAGAAATACCAGTTGCCAGATGCAATATTTGTTAACGTAATTGTCAGGGCTGTAGAAGTAGGGTAAGGGTTGCCTGATGCTTGAATAGCACTTGTACCAGCAAGCAATCGCTGTGCTGTTGTGGGGCTTGCAAATGCCGAATACCAGACTTCTGCATATTGAGTAATACCACCCGCAGGGGTTGTCACATTGACAATAAAGGATGGTGTTGCCGCATTTGGGTATGAAGTTGTAACAGTCGGAATTGGGATTGCACCAAAATTCATCGGTTGTGACAATCCTGTATTTGGCGATGGCGTAAATTGCGTAACTGATGCGTCTGAATAAACCGCAGGGTTAAATTCAGAAAGCGTTAATGATGCGGTAATTTGCCCATCATCAGTAAAGTTTTCGACAACTTTGTTGATACGAAATAATTTTGCTGTCCAACCATAATTTGCGTTGGTCATGCTAACAATATCGCCAGCTTCAAGCTGTAAGCCTGTAAACCCTATTGTGCATTGCACTTGTAAATCTTCACGCCCTGCTTTTAACAAACGATTTGCCAAAAGCTGCGATGAAACACTGTTGTTAACCAAAGAAAGATTTATGGTTTGCTTGTTGATTGGTTCGTTAGGGTACAACAAAGATGGGTCAATTATTGCCAAATCATAAATAGTTGAATTAAAACTGTCTTGCGTTGCGCTGTCAGGAAACTTAACTTCAGCAATATTAAATGATGATGAAATGTCCAAAGGCGTGACGTTTATTGCGCCAATAATGTTGGAATCATCTAATGACATTGCAATAGCGTAGGTAGTCTGTTGAACAATTACGCCCCATGTGCCGTCTATTTCGTTATATCTTAACAAGCAATCACAGCAAGTTGCCATGAGTTGCAAGTTAGTCATAATGGGCTGGTTAGTGTCTAATTGCCCATTAAATTGAAATCTGTTTTGTGTGTTTGTGCCGCCGCTATATTGTGTGTATAAAACTTGTTCAGCGCAATAAGTGTTCAATGCGGTCAGGCTTGCAGTATTCACATTTGAATAAGGTATTGCTGACCCGTAGCGTTGCGAAGTAAAGTAATCTAAAAAACAATCGCCGGGTGCTTTTCTTGTATTTGTAATCTGAAATTTTGTATCTTGCAAACCAGTTAAATTAGCATCTTGGTTATAAGTTATTTTGACAATTACAAAAGCACAATTTGTCATTGCTTGTGCGCTTGTCCATTGATAGGTAAGCGCACTATTTCCCATCACTTGTGTTGAATAAGCTGGAAATGCGCTGTTAGTTGGCGCAGAAGAACCATTGTTATAAAAGTAAAAAGCCAAATTACCCGCAACTGATGTGTCAGATAATCCAGTAGATTCATCAAGCAAAGAAGCAACATCGTATCCATTGCCAGCAAAGACAACTTTTTTGCCGCCCCAATAGACATCTCCAAAAGTGATGACATCAGCACCGCCAGCAATGTAACCCTCAGTGTTTGTAACTTCGCTTAACGCCATGCAATAGTAAAGCGTTTGATTGTTGGTAGTAATTGAAAGGTCGGTGACAATGCCGCCAACATAAGCCGTGCCATATACGACTGGTATTTTGTTGTCGCCAGCTGGCGGGACTTGTATGCGACTGCCGGGGTTTTGTCTGTCTTGTTGCGTGTTATTTTGGTTTGAATCAGGCGAAAAAGCTTTAGCAATAATTGAGGAAACAACCATATTGATAGCAAAGCCAGCAATCGTAGCCGCCGCACCTGTCAAGCCAAGAACTTGAACCGCAATTATTGAGCCGGGCATGGTTATTTAATCCAAGTTTCTTCTAGCTTTTCAAAGCCGAATTTTTCATAAGACAAATCGGGACTGTTGACCATTTTACTGATTGCAAAAAATTGGATGCGGTTTTCTTGCTTCCATTCTTCACATTGTTGAATGTAAGCATGAAGCAAACGGTGCGCCAATTTGCCCCCGCGATGTTCCTCGTTAATCCAAAACGCTATCTCGCTGACTTGTGACACTTCAGGATTCCAAATGTTTGGGTGCTGTGCGGCAATGACCATACCCACAGATTCTTCATCTTTTTCTGCAAGCAAAATAAACCCTGCGCCAGCAAATATGTTGGCAAGTAATTTGTCTATATGCTCTCGGTTGTCTGCGTCTTTGAGAAATTGCGCTGGTGCTTTTTCGCGATAGCTTTTGAGCATATTCACAATTGCTTCTATGTCGTATTTGTTTGCTTGTCTTATCATGTCTTTTATCCTGTTTTGCCAAATTGATAATTTATTGTTTGAATATAGTTAACTCTGTTCATGCTGTTGTCAAGTGAATTCCAAAATGTCCATGATGGATTATTTGTATACCTGCCAGCCGTGCGATTTTGCAAAATAAGTTGAATGCTGGATGCGCTGACAGTCACTGTGCCAACATAGCTACGCAATTCTTCCATCCATTGTTCGTTAATGCTGAAGCTGTTGATAAACCCCGTGAAGTATTGATACAACCCGCCTGTGCCGCCTGTGGTTATAAGTGCGCCAGCGGCATCAAAGAAACCATGCCACATTTCAATTTTTGACCCTTTAATACCCGCGCCAAGCACAAGAGAAAGCATGGCGGTATCTATGCCTACTAGGGTCACAGTTGTCTCGTTAGCAGTGCTTTTAATGTCTCTGGCAACTGAACCTATGCTGACCAGTTGGCTTAAACCTGTAAACGCTGTGGCATCCACCGCTGAAACTGTGATGGCGGTCGGTGTTGTGGCAAATCTATAGGTTGCTGATGCGGTCGTAATTCGCACAAAGTCAGCATAGCGAATGACATTTGTTCCAACAACAGGCGCAATGACGTTCACAGCACTACCTCATAAGCATTGAATGAACCATCCCATTGGATAAATGAATCATTGGTCATTGGGACAAGTGTATAGGTTGGGTAATCGCGCAGGACAACAGGAAAAGTTATTCCTGTATAGGTTGACCCACCCAAGCTAACTGTTGTGCCATATTGACCTATTACAGCCGCTGTAGCCACGCTGACTGTGGTCATCAATGAACGATGCACTGGAATGTTTACAGTTGCGCCGCCACCACGCTGAACATCTGCCGTAGCTATGTAAGCATATCGGTCAATTTGAATGAAATCTCCAGCCCTGACAATGTACAAAGTTGATGTGATTGACGGCAAAGAACCAAGCACAATAGTTTTGTTGGCACTAGATGTTTGCACTTGACAAGCAGCCGCTTGTACGCCTGTCATATCGCCTTGATAAACAATATAGTTAAGCCAGCCAGTTGCGCCAAAGTTGATGTATTGTTCAGTGATTCTGTCAGCCGTGCGAAGCGCAGACAACACCGACCGATTAGTGCTGTATTGCAAATAATTCATCGGCGTAATGGTGAACTCAAACGGCTGTACGGTGAGAATCTCCGATGTGCTAATTCGCATATTGCGCGACAACATCTGACCAGCAAATTTGTGGTCATTGATTGCAACAGTTTCAGCAATGGCAAGGATACTTTGTAAACTCATTTTTTACCTCGACACTGGCACTGAACGATTTGCTGACTGATACGAAGCCCAAATTGTTTGCTTGTTCTTCGCCAAGAATTGAACGCCTGTCTGGGTGTCTATGGCATTCATGCTTGCAATGTACGGGCCATTGTAGTTAACTGTTTGACCGCCGCCGCCCATCATGTTGTTGGGAATAATCGTACCCGCGCCTGATGGCACAAAAATTTCAGGCCCACGTTCACCAACCAAATATGAAGTGTTGCTTGCAACAAGGCCACCTTCTGCCCTTGCAAATTGATTGCCTGATGTACCAGCACCCATATCAACATTAGAACTGCCATTTCCAAAAATACTTTTTAAAAACCCACCCACTCCAGAAGAACCTCCTGTCAATGCAGTGATTTGTGCTTTCATTTGAATTGCAATCAAATCTTGAATGACACTACGAGCAAAGTCTTTAAATTGAAATTTACCTGTACGAACAAATTCATCAACATAGCTACTCATATTTGAATAAACGCTTTTTGCCATTTGATCCAAAGTTTTGTAATGATCTTGAAATTCAATCAATGCTTGTTGTTCAGCAAGCAATTCTTTATTGCGAATACTATATGCGTCCATATCCTCTGATCTAATATCTGATCGAATACGAAGCTGATATTCTTTTTCAGAATATTCCAATGCCACTTGACGCAAAGCAATTTCTTTTTCTGACATACCAATCGTGTCATATTTCAATTGCAATTTGTCGCCCTCAACGCGCAATGAAGTCTGCTCTGCTCTAATAATGTCATTCATTGACTTTAAAATATTTTGATACGCATCATCTGCTTTGGCCTGATCTTCCAAAAGCATTTTTGAATATTCTTCTTCGTTTTGAAGTTTGGCAATAAAGTTTTTATCTTGTACTTCTTTAATTTTTTGCGCGGCATCAATTTGAATTGCTTTTGCTTTTTCTGTGTATTCTTTTAAGCGCAATGTCGCAAATACATTATTCTCATCACGATTCTTTTGTGCCATCTCCATTTTGGCTTCTTGAAGTTGTTGATACGCATCAAGTTCAATTTTGCCAATTACAGTAGCAGATTGCTTTGCCAAAACAATATCGTTTTCTAATTTCTGTTTAGCTAATGAATCTCTAATGCTGTTTTCTTTTCCTAATCCACCAGCTCTTGTATATGCACTAATTTTTTCAGTTTCTTTTTGTGCAACCAAAGCTTTTTGACGCTTTGATTCCATTTCAGCTTCAAGTTTTGTAATTTGCTCTTGAATACGTCTTGCACGTTCTTCTGCAACTTTAGGATTTGCAAACCCACCAGTAATGTCTGCTTGTGCGTTTTCCAACGCTTTGCGAAGACCAGCAAGTTTGTCTTCAGCACCTTTTTCCGCGCCAACATTTAAAATTGCTTCCCAACTACGTTTAGCCGCCAAAGCAACAGCATTCCATGATTTTTCAAGTAATCCAAGTTGACGCTCTTGACCTTGAAGTGATTGAGTAAAAGCATCAGCAGTTAATTTTGCGGCATCTTGAAATTTATTTTGTTTCTCAAGTGCTTCAATATGCTTGTATTGTTCAAGAGTCAAAAAATGAAATTGATCATTTAATCGTTTAGCAGATGAAGCAGTGCCATCCATTGCAGGAATTAATTTGCCAGCAACCACGGTTACGCTATCGCCCGACAATTTAGACACTTGCAAAATTAGATTGCCAACTGCGCCAAGTGACTTTTCAGTAAATTGACCTGAAGACACCAATGCCATAAATGCTTCTTTGGCATCGCCTAAACCAACGCTCAAATCTTTACTGGCTACCTTGGCAAGATTTTGAAAACCCGTCAATGTCAGATTTGCATATTGATTCGTCAGAATCATCTGATCTCTGAACGTAGAAGCTTCTTTTGTGCCTTTATAGAATGCGTATCCCAAAGCACCAACAGCAACCACAGATGCGCCAATTGCAACATTCATTGGCGTAATGAACGAAGTCAGCATTTTGAACATTGGGCCAAGACCGCCCATTACGTCCTTGAGTTGACCACCTTGTTGAATTGAAGCAATGAGTACGCTTTGACCTGACGCAATCTGTGTGAAAAAGTCGGTGACTTGGTAAGTTAACTGTATTTGTTGTTGAGCATTCATTCCACCCGTTGCTTTTTTGGATGCAATGGCAAGAGCATCATATGCCGCCGCTCTTTGCCTTAACTCTTGAACTATTACAGGTGAAGCATTTTTATACCGACCAGCCGCAATTTCGCGTTCAATTAACGCAACCTTGCTGACCTCTTTGCCATAATCTTCAGTAGCATATTTTAGATTGGCAATTTCTTTTGCCGCCGCATTGCTATCTCGCGTTATGGCATCTTTTAACTTTTTGTTTTCCGAAATAGCCTTATCAACATCAGCCTGAAAAGCGGCAGTGTCAATCCCAAGGACAACACCTAATCGAGCAATATTGCTTGAGGCCATTATTTCTTCTTCCCTTTGTTCATCTTAGCAATGTAGGCAGGAATAACCTGAGCCAGTTCGGTTTTTAGAATTCTAACAACTTCCTCTGCATTTCGGTCTAGCGCAGGGCGCAAAAAAGCTTTCATGGGAGTAGTTGCATTGCCGAATTCCTGCGATAAGGAAACCGCGCTTCGCTTTGCTGAAACTACAGCGATGGCGGCATCAGTTTCACTTACATGAATTGACTTGTAATCGCTTTTGTTTGGGATTCTGGCATCCAGCCTGATAGTATTTCTAAGATGAATAGGGCCAGTGCTTTTTTCGTCATAGGGCGCATTTGCAACCGCGCTGGTATAAACCCCTTGCATGGCTGTTTTGGCGGCTTTAACGACCGTTTGGCGGGCGGCAAGGTCAGCTCTAAACATCTTTCCCATCTGAACAAGCTGTGTCTCAAGCTCCGCAAAGCCCTCCAGGCGAAATGTGCGCGGATTTGGGGTGTAGTTATTCATTAGGCTTCAACATAAACTTGTGCGCGTTTGGTGCGCTACTCATGAACGTCAACAGTTGCTCATTGACTTGAGCCTTTTTTTCTTCCTCAGACAACGGTGGCGTGATGTAATCAATCATGGATGGAATAATATCTTTCATTGTGAAATGCTGTGCGCCTTTTTGTATCTTTGAATTTAGGTTGCCAGTTGCAAACCCGCTCAAAGCCAAAGCCAAAGCTTTCTGACCGATCATTCCATCTGACAACATAATTTCGATGTTCCGCATATCGTCTGTGGGGATGTTGTCAGGACACCCGCCGTGGGCAAAGATGTAAGCCCTTGCCTGTAGGTGAATGTCCTGAGTTAGTTTTTTCTTGAGTCTTTGTAGCCGGGTTGAATGGATTCACCAATCTTCTCCAGCATCTCGACCTGAATTGCAAAAGGCCATTCCTCATCGATCTCAGCGTAAGTAATCTGGCTTAGATCGCCATCAACCGGAATCAGCAATCTGATGAACTCAACCACCCGATTCTCAATCTGAATCGCCGTGCGGATCAGTTCTTTGGTTGAACGCCCATCAATGACAACATCGTCTTCTTTAAATTCGATGCCCTCAGTAGTAGTGTCTTTTGACAGTCCTGAAATAGCTTTTTCATATCGTTCCTTTAACGCATCTTCTGGCACTTCTTGAATGCGTTTATTCAAGTCTTCCAGTTCTTTGGTCAATGGCACACGAACTTTAAATTTATGTCCAGCAAGATCGAATGTCTTGGTGCGTATGTTGGTGGTGTCACCAAATGCAGATGATAGTTTTGTCATGTCAATATCTTGTGGTTGGTCGAACAATTTTCTGATAGATGATTTCGTTAAGCTCAAGAGCGTAGGAAACAACTTCATCTGGGGTCATTTTGTCAGCATGATTTTTTGCAATCTCATGCGACAAAGTGATGGCGGTCATTTTCTGTTGGGTAAACCCAAACCAATCTTTTCTAAGTTCGGCTTGTGTTACCAAAAATCCCAACAGATCATTTGTATTGTGTATTGTAGTTTCTGTCATTTTTATTCTGATGGCTCAGATGATGCAACTTGTGTAGACACAGGGTTGTATTTAGCAAGTACTGTCAAACAAACAAATTCAACAGTGTCAGGTTTTGCCTTAGCAAGAGCGCCGGCAACTTCGCTGGCTGTAACTACCAATCCTTTGGCAACTGCGTCCAAGGATTTGTAGGTAGTCGCCAACACTTCAACAGCGTCAGCGACTTTCATCAGGAATTGCTCCAGCCGTACTGATTACCGCGAGGATGGATAGTAAACATACACTTGGCTTCTGCGCCGGGCTGTGCGTCAATTTGAAACTGACCCACACGACCATTAAAAGCATAAGCAACAGTGTTTGTTCCATCATAAGCCGCAATAGCATAAGTCCGATCAACCAGACCAGAATATGCGTCAGCACGAATCAACAACAAGCCAGCATCTGAGGGATTCCATGCCGCAGTGATGGTCATGGATGTCGGTGCAGATTGCGTTGGGATTTTGTCGCTTTGGCGTGAACCAGCAACTCCGAACGAGGCCATTGCGTCATCCTGACCAAAAGGAGGGACTGCCTCAATAGTTGCCAATGCCGTGCCTGATGCGCCTGTACCGCCAGCGGATGTACCGACAAGGGTTGCAACTTGTGCTGTCCAAATTGCCAAGTTGGCGGTGGTGAACGGGGCGGCACTTGTCTGCATCCACATTGATGCAACAAAGCCCGGTAAAACTTTTGACGGTAATGCCATGTTTGATTCTCCTGATTAAGCTGTGTTTGTCCAACCGTACTGATTGCCACGGGGATGCAAAGTAAACATACATTTAGCTTCTGCGCCCGGTTGTGCATCAATCTGAAACTGCCCTACGCGAGCATTAAAAGCGTAATTAATTGTGCCTGTACCATCAGTCGCTTGGACAATGTAAGTGCGATCAATTAAGCCTGAATAAGCATCACCACGAATCAACAACAAAATTGAATCGCTTGGATTCCAAGCAACAGTAATTGTCATTGAGGTAGGTGCGCTTTGTGTTGGCAATTTGTCAGATTGGCGTGAACCAGCAACACCGAATGAAGCCATAGCGTCATCTTGACCAAACGCTGGTATTGCTTCCACTTGCAACAAATTGCCGCTGATAGTTAGCGGAGAAACGCTTGCAATCAACGAAAGCTGTGCGGTGGTCAATGGTGTTGGTGTTGCGCTTGGTTGCACATACAGCGAGGCGGTAAAGCCGGGTAAGACTTTGGTTGGTAACGGCATATCAATCGTCCTTCAAAAAAGTTGCAATTAATGTTTTATGTTGGAATGTCCAAAGTGCAATCAAGAAAGATTTCCGCAAGCTTTTGCTCATTGTTGTATGAGTTGTAGAGCCAAAACACATCAGCTTTAGCAATCCAAAACCCATATGTTGCGCCACCAAAAAGCCCCGAATAACCGTGCAATGATTGTAAGATGGTATTTGAAATTGTGAAACCATCTTCTATGATTTGCGAAAAAATACTTATTTGAAATGTCGGCCTGTCAATTCCCTTGTTGTTTTGGCTTTGACCCGTATAGACAGGCTGGTGGACATTGCGAAGATTCCAAGTGATGAATTTTGGCTCAATCGCAAAATTGCGGTTGAATGAAGCGTAGACAGGCACAGGCGTGACGATTGACTGCAATTGCGCCTGAATTGCTTTGCCGTAGACATCTGGGTTGTTTTGTGCCATTACACAGCAACCACAGGGTCATTGCGTACACACAAGAGCATTGCAGTCATGCGGTCATTTGCTTCACGCACATTGTCAATTCGCCAATCATAGCCGCGCCAAGTAATTGAATAGGCATTTTGATTGTCAACAATAGTTTTAAGGTTTGGCGTGTAATTAAGCGTCATTTCAACAATGTCTGAGTACACCCTGTACTTGTCAGCAATCTTCACGTTGTTTGCTACAGAATGAATTTTTGCGCGAGTGTTGAACCACACCGTTTGAGTAGTAGTCTGCTCACCAAAGTCAGTCTTTCCAAAACTTAGCGTCTTAACTGCAATGTTTTCAAACCGTGCAATTGCCATGTCTTACCTCACATAACCAAAGGTTTGTATGGGCGCAAGAGCGTAGACACACCAAAAGGAATGGCGTGTTGAATCTTTTCGGTTGTGTCACTGCGATTGTTGTAAAGATGCGTCAGCAACAGCTTGCCAGCAATCTTAATTACTTCGTATGCCGCCACTGGATTTGCAGGGGACACATACTCACACACGACAGGGCTGGTCATATTGCTGTTCAAATCGCTTGGAAGCGTCTGCAAGACCACTTTGTTGCCTGAGTTGTCGTAGTAGTACTCTGATGCAGAAACGGTCGTTAAAACGGGCGGTGTTGCGTCATTGAAATACTTGACATTTGTAATTGTCACGCCGCTTGCTGGCGTGGAATTGTTTTGGCTAACTTCAGGCAAGTCCAAAGACAAAGGTGTGCCGTACAGACTTGCAGAGTTGTAGTACACCCGATAGCTTGTGGCAAAAATGCTCATGCCAAGGTAATCTTCAATGGCTTGACGGGTTGCAATTTCCAACCCTGCCAAATAAGTGTCCTGACTTGTGTCATCAAACAAGTTGAGTTGCTGACGTATTTCAGCCAACGTCAACCATGCGGTCGCGTTGTCCCGCGCAATCTGTTCAAACTTTTCGTAGTTGAATGGATTGCGGGTTGGCGCACCAATGTTTAAATAGCCAAGTTGGTCAACAGGCATAATTAAACACCAACCAAACGAATGCCAGCAAAAGGATTGCGTACAGTAGAAACTAAACGCTTTTCTGCGTACAGAGTTATAAATCCGGGTGTAGTCTGCTCAAACGCTTGCACGTTCATTTCTTCCACA
>Ga0181344_1000544_pt1 | contig 14876 bp, 25 predicted proteins | sample Su13VDMLBDD_FD_130098 | JGI IMG/M metagenome (GOLD analysis project Ga0181344, IMG submission 130098) | Freshwater viral communities from Lake Michigan, USA - Su13.VD.MLB.D.D | ecosystem: Environmental > Aquatic > Freshwater > Lake | place: USA: Michigan | collected 2013-07-15
GTTGGGATGAAGCGGTTAGGGTCATCAGCAATCTGTTCGCTGATAAGTTTCTTCCTACTTCGCAAGTATTCTTTTGCCAGTTCAAGCTTGACGTTGTAGTCCATTGTCTGCCCTCACGTTGTCTGGTTTACCTTCTTCCTCGTTCATCTTTGCGCCAAGATATTTCAGCCGAGTCTGGTACGCTTGGGTTAATACTACACGCACCATCGCATCTAGCCGCTTCATGATGGGTTCGTTGGCTTCCCGCAGTTCCCGAAGCTTAGTCATGCGGGTACGCGGCGCTGCCTTGCCTGATTGCGTAACCTGATCGGCGAGCTTGTTGTACTCAACCAGCCACTGATCCATCGAGCCGTAGGATACGGGTTCCTTCCCCGGCACAAAGAGAGGCCATTCGGCACCAACTTCCTGCGGAACGCTTGGACTAGCGATCTCCTCCTCTTCCACGGGAGCAGCGTCCTGAACGATGACAACCTCCTCAACCACGACTGCCGCCTCTGCCTCTGGCTCCGGTGTGTCGGCATCTGGCTGGCTCTCTGTCTCAAGTACCTCATAGGTTTCCTCTATCAATTTGGCTGGAGCGATAGCATCCAATGGGTTGCGTGGTATGTCCTTGATCTCTACTGGCTTGGCTACCTCTGGGTAGTCATTGGCCTCCTCTGTGGTGATGAGTCCCTTCAACGCATCTGGGAACGCATCGCGCAGGGCAAAACCTCTGGCTCTCATCTGTAGCATCCGCTTGGGGTAGCTAGTCCACGGCCCCTGCTTATTCCACAGTCCTGCCCGCTTGGCATCCTCTACTGAGAACCGTGCTGTGACGGGCTTACGTCCTCTCCTGTGGGCGATACAGACGGCGACAGGGTTCGGTGTACCTTCGCCCTCAAAGAACTCCTCTACGCCCTCACAGGCTGGGTGTGCCTGCACCAGTGCCATCGCTGCATCACCGTAGACTGAGGGCTTGCCGTTAATGACGCTGATGTTTTGCAAAGCTTGCATCGGAGCAAGTCCGATCTCTGTTCCCCATTGGATAGCCACCAAGATATCCAGCGGCTTGCCTGCATAGTTCTTTGGGACAAGATTGCTGTTGGCTAGTTCGGACGCGAAGTCCTTTGCCTCTGAGAATGTTGTCGGCAGGAATCCTTGCCTTACTGTGAGATTACTCATTTGATTTCCTTCACGGTTAATGTTGACTGTCGCACTGAGTACGCAGCCTTTCCTTTGACTACGCGATCTTGTGTCGCTTGGTAATTACGCATAGGCCAGCTCACTTGGTAACATCCTATCGTTGCTTTACTGGCTGTCTGCATAGCTTCTTTGATCTTTGTTTCTCGATCATTGATAACTTCTTCGCACTGCTTTATGTCTTGCTTGGCTTCCAAAATGTCACGCACCCACGTTTCAAATTCACCGCCGAGCTGGACTGTCGCCTCTTCCCCTTGTCCCCATGTTCTGTCGGCATCGGCAGAGTTGACAGGCGGATAGTATTCAATATGCCTATCCATTTTCCAGATGTCAAGTCTACGTTGAAAGTCTCGCGTAGCTTGTGCGATTGCTCGGAGGGTAGCTTCGTGCGGTTTAAACAGGAAGATGCGTAGCTCTGTGCCGCGATATAAGACCGCCAGAGCGCCCCATTTAGCGCCGGTGATATCCATCTGTGCCTGAAGCTGGATAACGCCTCTGTAAAGCGCTGGGCTATGTTCTGGTGCGACACTAGTGAGCTTGGCTTCCAGTATGCCGCGACCTTCAAGGGTAATCGACTCGCCATCCATTACCATGATTCCAAGATCTGGGTTATTGTGGACGATTATCCCGTTGCCATCAGCAGTTGCGTCAAGAGAACAGGCAAGCTTTAGCAGTGGGTGAAAGTAAGGTTCGGGATGCTCAGTGATTAAATTTGAAACTCCCAACCGGACTGCCGCCCTTTCTAGGATAGTCGTTTCGAAGGTATTGCCCCATTCCATTGCCTCATTTGTAACGAATGGAGTTTCCTTATTGCCAAGTGCATCGATGGTGGCAGACAGTTCGTCATTCGGACTTCTGTATTTGCTGTAACCCATGACAGCAGGCAAGCGGGAAGCGGATAGCATCGTATCCGGCGTGACTTTTCCGACCATGATTTACTCCTTGTTAAAATGTTAATGTGACACGCTGAATGATTCTCTCGATCAGTGACTGGGTGACTGTGTAACCTTGCTGCTGAGACAGATTGACTAGCAGCAAGACTTGCAAAGCATCCGGTTCGGACAGGTTCGGCGCTACCTCATAGAGGGTTGCGAGTGTGACAGGCATAGTGATCCCTTTCGGTTCATGTGGCGTTAAAAAAACCTGCCCGAAGGCAGGTTATGTGCTGCTCTGCTGCGGTTTATTTAACTGCTTTGATCAACCCGTTTTCCATTGTGACGTTGGCAAAGAACTCCCGGCCCTTCCCGGTGATGTGTGGCCTGTTAGCGCCCGTTAAAAAGCCGTCTGGCTTGTATTCAGGCCCGAACATGGATGTTTCGATGTATCGCAAGGGTTGCCCGATACAAGCTTTAAGTTCTTTTTTCGATGGATAATTGAAGATAATCATTTTGCATTTTCCTTTCAGGTTTAAGCAGCGAGTTTGATTGAAATTACTTTATGCATGGTCTTTCCGTGTGCAGGGTAGGCGATGACCTTGGCAAGCTTGTGAAAGCAGGCTCGGCATCCGTTACACTTGCCCTCGTGCTCGTAAGCTTGACAGACTGTCATACCCTTCTTGGCATCAGCAGCAGACGGGATAATCACGGAACCGTGTAAGCCCTTCGTGTATTGACCTGTCACGCTATCGGATGAGAATCGCACGGATACATTCTTCAATGCCTGCATCTCAGCGAATACTTGACGGAATTTTGGAAACTTGTACATACGGGTTGGAAGCCAGTGCTGGCACCAAGGGGTACGCTTCATTACCTCTAGAATCTTTTCAGCAAGGGCAAGGGTATAGACATCGCCTGAATCAAACCAGCGGAAATAGCGATCCTTTTCTAGTTCTTGGCACATATCATCCGCCCAGTCTAAGCGTTGCCAGTCTTCCTGATTATGCAGTCTGGGTGCCTTGACGTTATTGAAGCGGTAATTGCCAGTCGTTGCATAGCATCCCTTGCAAGCGTCTACTAGCTCACCGGGTGAAGCAATGGAACCCGGGCAGGTATCAATGGCCTGTAAAGACCATGAGCGGATGCCGTCAAGCTTTGAAGTAACAGAGATTTTTACCATGATGTCATTTCCTTTCTGGGTTGACAGTTAATTAATAAGCAAGGCAGGCAACAATAAAAACGGCAAGCCACACAAAAGCAAAAATGGCCCCGATTATTTCCATAATTGTCGGCTTCATTGTTTTCTTTCCTGTAAGCGTAAGCAGGTTTTGCATTTGACGCTGCCGACATCAACGGTTAGCCAAGAACGGCGATTGTCTGTTTTGCCACAAGCGGATTTATAAACCGTGATGCAAGCTTTGCCAGATAAGACTTGCTTTCCTTGCAAGTGAGATATTGAGGGCTTCATTGATGTTCCTTGGCAAGCTGGACAAAAGCCAGACCGAGCAAGCCACCGCCACAGAGTGACAAGATGCCACAGAGCAAGACAGGGAAGCCGATCAGAACGAAGCCAATAACAATTGTATTGACAAGAATAGTTGCGAGAATGAGCAGGGTAGAGTCTTTCATGGTGTCGTGTCCTTTCAGGTTTTGACGTTGATTGTGTGCTGCTGAGATGCAGTATATATCTTGACGGCAGGAAAACAAGATAATTATTTCAATCGATTATTGCATTGTGATAGCATAAGCCTATGGAACAAAAAGCCACATTATTAAGGTTGCGGGTTGATGTCAGGGAAATGCTTGACCGGCAAGCAGAGCAGCAGAGACGCTCGCGGGTATCGATAGCAGAGCAGGCCATCAGAGAGTATTGCAGGCAGCATGAGAGTACCGAAGACAAGCTTCAGAGGATGATTAATGCAAAGCTTTGAGATACCAGAAAAGCCACTGATAGAGCAGCACAGGCCACAGGATTTGCGGAAGTATTCCATTGTGCCAATCAGAGCAGCGAATGACCGAAGGATCAGACCGGCAGCGATGCGGGTATTGCTGACAGTTTGCAGTTATGCCAACAGAGCAGGATTGTGCTGGCCTTCACATGAGAATGTCGGCAAAGCTTTAGGTGTGAGCAGACAGGCAGCAGGTAGACAGATCAGAATCTTGCGAGAACTAGGGTATTTCAAGGTAGTCAAGAATCACAGTCACGGGAAGACAGCGCAGATTATCAGAGTTATCTATGATGAAACATTGTCAAACAATGCGCTGATGGATTCAGTCAAGTTTGAAGACCTGCCACCAACCCTGCAAGCTTGGCAAGAAAGAAAGACAACCGAATTGTTAAACCAAGGTAATGAGACAGTTAACAATGTTGCTGTAACGGTAGAAAAGAACGAACGTTCGTATTTAAGTGTGGATGATGTAATGTTAATGTGGAAAAAGTCTTGTTCATCTGCTGGTATTGTCAGGATTGTAACTGCTGAAGACCGTGCTGCCGTGGTGTCTATGTGTGCTGCTGGCTTGAGCAGGGAGTCTTTCGAGTGTGTCTTGCAGCAGGTATTCGCAGACTGGCAGCAGTATCGCAGAGAGCCACCGCATCGACTTGCTTGGTTCGCTGCCAGACTGGCATCAGCGTGAGGCCACCCCTTGCCCCCCCACCCTATCGCCTATATCGGTGGGTACCCCACTCAATTTTTCCCAGCTTTTTCAGGTTTTATATAACGATTAAGTCTAAAGAACCGCTTTTACAGACTTTTTTTATATATAACTGTGAGGTAGTTAGCGGCTGGCTTAGAGGCGTTGGCTACGAAGGAAAGGCCCTCACGGGGTGGGCAATAAGAACCTAACCCATATTTTTTATATAGGAGTAATCCAGTATTGGATGCTTGTTCTAGTTTATCTAGGCTAACAGAGGGGCCAGCCTCTGCAAGAACTATGTGTCCCGATATTCTCTACCTGATCCCATCCGGGGGTATGAATAAGGAGTACCGTCCTATTCGCCACGTTTATTCCCTTGGTCACAAGCTACCGACGGGAGGGGTGGGTTATGCCCCCTGAATGAAGTATAGTAGATAGGCACAGTTGTGCAAATAACTTTTAGTAATCTCTTTGGAGAGCCACATGAACTACGGTAATAAGCCTTATGAGTTGCAAGATGACAATGGTAATTTGTTTTTAAACAAGAAGAAGAATGAGAACAGCCCGGACTGGTCTGGGAAGATGAAGTTAAATGGGCAGGTGTTCTATCTGTCGGCGTGGGAGAAGAAAACGAAGAACGGGGATTTGTTCTATTCGGTGCGTCTAGGAAAGATGGTTCCAGCAGAACCTACCCAGCACTCGATAGATAAAGGCAATGGATATATGCCTAACGATAAAAAAGATAATATGGATGACGACATCCCTTGGTGATATATTGTTCTCCGGGGAAAGCGGATGCCGCCGTGCGACTCGCCGCCTGAAAAGGTCGCCGGTATTGCAGACGGACGTAGCGAGTACCCGACTAATAACCGTTAGTAACTAATGTCCGTTACCAAACAAATACCATCACTTAAACAATGGGGCGGTGTCCAAAATGTCCAGAAGCGTCTGGGTGGATCCGCTACCATTGCCAAGAACAGGGAAGCTGTCGCTTACTCCCTGCTGACTATTGCCAATACCAAACTCACCGACATCATGGAGTGGGATGAGACTGGCAATATTAAAGTCAAAGCCAGTAAAGATATCCCTGAACACGCCCTGCAAGCCATCAAGTCCATCAAAGTCAACGAGCGCTACGACAAAGAAGGCGGCTGTGTGCGGACTCTGGACATAGAACTCTACGATAAAGTCGGCGTTCTACGCATCTTAGCTAAAGCCTCTGGCCTGCTGGATAGCCCAGAAGAGTCAGATAAACCGAGCGTTATCGGCATTAATGTCAAAGCGCCTGAGATCATCGATGTGGAGGATGTTCGTGAAGACCAAAGAGCAGAGCAGTAAAGAACTTCCCATCACAGGATTAAATCTCGACTTTTCCACTAGCCCAATGGCGTGGAAGTTCCTGCAATCTAACGCTTTCGTTCGTGGCATCATGGGGCCAGTAGGCTCCGGTAAGTCCTACGCCTGCTGTGCTGAGATCATGATGAAAGCCGTACAGCAAAAGCCTAGTCCTGTTGACGGCATTAAGTACAGCCGTTTTGCGATTGTGCGAAACAGCTACCCAATGCTAAAGACCACGACGATTAAAACGTGGCTCGATTTGTTCCCAGAGAATACCTTTGGCCCCCTGCTATGGACACCACCGATTACCCACCACATCAAGCTGCCAGCAAGAGATGGTGCTGCTGGAATCGACTGCGAGGTGATCTTTCTTGCGCTGGATCAGCCAAAGGATGTGAGAAAGCTGCTCTCATTGGAGTTGACAGGTGCATGGGTCAACGAAGCACGGGAACTACCCAAGGCAGTGATCGACGGATTGACACACCGAGTCGGACGATACCCGACTAAGAGGGACGGCGGTGCTACTTGGCACGGCATTATATTGGATACGAACCCAATGGATGATGACCATTGGTGGTTTAAGCTCGCAGAAAAGGAGAAGATGAGTGGGGCGTTTAAGTGGGAATTCTTCAGACAGCCCGGAGGAGTCATCGAGGCTGATCTTGCAGAACTTCCAGAAAATCCTGAGGCTAACGATTGCATCTATAGCGCAGGAAGATGGTGGCAAAAGAATCCTAAAGCTGAAAACATCAGCAACCTCCCCGCTGGCTACTACCAGCAAATGCTCCTCGGAAAAAACCTAGACTGGATACGCTGCTACGCCGAAGGTAAATACACCTACGTCCAAGAAGGCAGACCCGTCTGGCCTGAGTACGACGATAATCTCATGTCCGCCGACTTGGATTACGACCCAACCCTGCCCATCCAAGTAGGACTCGACTTCGGTTTGACCCCAGCCGCCGTCATTGGACAAAAGACAAGTGCTGGCACATGGAAAGTTCTCCACGAGATCGTCACCTTTGACATGGGTCTGGAGCGTTTCGGTCAGCAACTGCTGGGTGAACTGAACGCCCGGTTCCCCAAAGCACAGATATTCGTCTGGGGCGACCCCGCCGGTATGCAGCGAGACGCAATCTACGAAGTCACTGCCTTCGACCACCTGAGAACACTGGGGCTACGCGCCCAGCCTACCCCAAGTAACGACTTTAAAGTACGCCGGGAAGCAGCCGCCGCCCCAATGCAGCGCCTAATCCAAGGAAAACCCGGCTTGATAGTTGACAAGTCCTGCAAGCTACTGCGGAAATCCTTGGCTGGTGGCTACCACTTCAAGCGGATCTCAGTTGGCGCGGGTCAAGAACGCTTCCGAGACGCTCCAAACAAGAACGAACACTCCCACGTTGGCGATGCCTTCGGCTACCTACTGCTGGGAGGTGGCGAACACCGCAGAATGACCAAGAATCCTATGGGTTCCGGTGGTCATTTTATCCAGCAAAGCGTAGCCAATACCGATTTCGACATCTTTGCCTAAGATTTTGCTATCTCCAAGATAGCATGACGCTTGCATAGTCGGGTAAAAAGCATACAATTCCCTCAAAGTTTTGTTAAGGAGGATGTATGCCATTCTGGATTTCAGCCGCTGTTCTGGCGGGTTCCATCTACCAGACAACTGAAGCAAGAAAATCAGCCAAAGAAGCCCGTGCTGCTGCTGAACGGGAGGCCGCAGTAACTGAGCGCCAAACACAACAGCAGATAGAACTTCAACAACAGCAGGCGGGTATCGCTAAGGAGCGTCTTGCCGCTGAAACCGCTAAGTACGCCGAGCAAAAAGGCGCAATGGAAGCTGAAGCTACTCGTATTGCCAAGGAACTTGAGGACGAACGTCGCCGTATGGGACAGGAAGAATCCTCAAAAATGAGAGCAAGAATTCGCGGTGGTAAACGAGCATTATTGTCTGAGCAACGGCTGAACCCAGAATTAGGAATGCTTGGCACAGGAATGGAGCTTGCATAATGGCTAAGAAAACGACGGCACGACAGCGCGATATTGCCAGATTAGCAGAGCAGTATCAGTCGCAATTAGGTTCGTTGACATCTGAATACGAAGACATTTATCAGAAAAAACAATCTGCTTTGCAGGCCGGTGGTACGCAAACTAGCGAATATGCAAAAAGGCTTGAGGAGTTCAATAAACAACTAGCTGCTTATAAAGCGAATCCAGTAACGCTACTTGGATATATGAAGCCCGTTAAAAAAAGTAGAGATTATTACTTTACTGAAGATGGTCAGACAAGATATCTAAGCCAAATTAACGATGCGGATTATTTGACTGAAGGATTGGCTGTTTATAGAAAAAATAAAATGCCAACCTTTACAGAAGAAGCACCAGCTTCTGCTGATCTATCTCAATTTGAACAAGAATCCGCTGCAATTGAAGAAAAAAAGAAGTCTCTTGGTGAAGGATTCCAGCGAGAAGTTGCTGAACGTAAAGCAGGACGGATGTCAGCGGTAGGACGCAGATCGCAATCAAGACCGATGTTATCCAAAGGAGTCACACTGTAATGGACAAGTTCGATAAAAAAGTAAGGAAGGTGATGCGTGAATACAAGTCTGGCTCACTACATTCTGGCAAAGGCGGCCCCGTTGTCAAAGATCCTAAACAAGCTCAAGCGATTGCGCTTTCGGAAGCTCGTAAGGCCACTAAACAAAAGGCTTAAATAATGGAAATCAAGATCATCATCGGGGAAGAAGAAGACAAAGAAGAAGAGATGCCTATGCAGCGCACTCCTTTTCAGCGTAAGGCCGCAAAGCTCTTTGCAAAGATGGCTGGAAGGAGTAAGCCAAATGCAGAAGACATGAAGAAGGCTGCTGAGATAGAACACGAAAAAGAGGAAGATTAATGGCTGTCACTACAGTCAATATTGAGTCTTTAAATACTAAATCACGTTTAGTATCGCTGGCTCAAAAAAACAAAGACGGGAACATGATCCTAGCTGGGTCAGACTCTCCATTGATTGTCGCAGATATTAATCATGTGCGGCTGCATGAAGGCAGGGCATATTACGTTTATTACTTAAATGGTGATGCGAACCAGTTAGCAAATGACGCAAGTATCAACATTGCTATTGCTTGGGCAAGTGGTATTAATCCGCATTTGGTGTTTGATGTTAATTGTGGTGGCGATGCTGAATTTCAGATATATGAAGGAGCCGTTGTAACTGGCGGAACACCCTTTACAGCAATCAATCGACATAGATCCGTTGGCAGCACAAGCCAAAGCGCGTCATTAATTAACCCGACAGTAACATCTACAGGCACAGCATTAACTGGTGAGTTTCTTGCTGGTGGTTCTGGTGGCGGCGCTGGTGGAGCCGCTGCATTTTCGTTTCAGTATGTACTTGCACCATTAACGACTTACTTATTTCGCTTAACAAATAGAAGTGGGCAAGCTCATATGGCCCATATTCTTATTGAATGGTATGAATAATGGATAAGCCAAAGAAAGAAGTTTGGGATGAGCCAAGGCCAAAGGGTTTAGGCAAGCCAGACAAGTTGAGTGACGCACAAAAACGCAATGCTATGCGTCGAGCGCAGAAGGCTGGCCGTCCGTACCCGAACTTAATCGACAATATGGCAGCGGCTAGAGGGAAGTGATGAGCAAATACAAAGATCCTGAAGGCGGGTTGACTGAGGCTGGCAGACGCAAGTTTGAGGCATCAGGCGAGAGTAAGAATCTCCAGCCGGGGGTCAAGGAATCGTCTCCGTCTGGCGAAAAAGCAAGACGCAAAGGATCTTTTCTGACACGGTTTTACACCAACCCAAGTGGCCCATTGGTCGATGAGGATGGTGACCCAACAAGGCTGGCATTAGCTGCGAACGCATGGGGTGAGCCTGTGCCGAGAACCGCTGGTGCTGCAAGACGGTTAGCTGCAAAGGGCAGGAATTTACTGGATAAGTACAAGCTGGAGAAGAATGATGCCTGACATGATGTTGAGTCCTGCGGAGAAAAGTATTGTGGATTACCACAGGAACTCTATTTCTACTGGCAAAGTAGGCCGTGACCCCGGGGGCAACCCGATTACGGTTTACTCGTCAACTATCTACATCCCTGAAGGCAAGTACAAAGGTCAGTTTGCCACAGTGCCGGGCTGGGTAAACCAGAAAATTGTTAAAGACGAAAATCAATTATTTAACATTTGGAAATCAGACATTGAGTCTGGCAAGTGGCCTGTATACAAGACAGGGGAAGAAGGCGATAAAAGGGCAAAGCAGATCCACACGATTATGGATGCAGAAGAAGGACAAGCCCGTGCCGCAATGAACCCTAGACAGTCTGACCGATCAATGCTGATGAAAGAAAGGCTGAAATAATGGCTGAGATGTCCTACATGAAGGGTACACGCCGCAAGGTCTACCAAGGCAAGAAGATGCCGACGGATGAGATCTTACGCCGTGCCGAGAAAGCGCAGCGAGACAAGGATTTGTTTGAGTCCTTGTACACCGATGCTTATGAGTTTGCCTTGCCGCAACGCCAACTTTACGGCTACTACGACGGGAACTCCAAGGGCGCGAAGAAGATGTCGCGGGTCTTTGACTCAACAGCCATCAACTCGACTCAGCGGTTTGCCAATCGTCTTCAGTCTGGCATCTTCCCGCCACAGCGTAAGTGGTGCAGGCTAGAACCCGGCACCGATGTGCCTGCCGATCAGCGTGACCAAGCACAGGCCATCATGGATGTGTACATGGAGAAGATGTTTGCAGTCATCAAGCAGTCGAACTTCGACATTGCTATTGGTGAGTTCCTGCTGGATCTGGCAGTTGGCACAGCTTGCATGATGGTGCAGCCGGGTGATGACATCTCGCCTATCAACTTTACGCCAGTTCCCATGTTCCTCGTGTCGTATGAGGAAGGCGCGAACGGTACTGTAGACAAGATCTACCGCCGTATGCGTATGAAGGCAGAGGCCATCCAGCAGCAGTGGAAAGACGCTGTATTCTCTGACCACTTACAGCAAATGATCGATAGCAAGCCAACAGAAGACATTGATCTGATGGAAGCAACAGTCTATGACGCAGAGCGTGGCGATTGGTGCTACCACGTTATCGAGGTAAAGACCAAAGAGGAAGTCGTCTACCGCCGTATGCTGTCCTCTCCTTGGGTCATTAGCCGCTACTCCAAGATTGCAGGCGAGGTCTACGGTCGTGGCCCGTTGCTAACAGCAATGCCAGACATCAAGACGCTGAACAAAACCCTTGAGTTGCTGTTAAAGAACGCCTCCTTGGCTGTGGCTGGTGTCTACACTGCTGCTGATGATGGTGTGTTGAATCCTCAGACAGTCAAGATTGTGCCGGGGGCGGTTATCCCAGTAGCTCGTAACGGTGGCCCACAGGGCGAATCACTCCGTGCTTTGCCTCGTGCTGGTGACTTTAATGTCAGCCAGATCGTCATTAACGACCTCCGTGCCAACATCAAGCGTACTCTGCTAGATGAGTCCCTGCCACCAGACAATATGTCGGCACGTTCTGCTACTGAGGTTGTAGAGCGTATGAAGGAACTAGCTCAAAACCTTGGCTCTGCCTTTGGTCGTCTGATTAATGAGACGATGATCCCGCTGGTTGCTCGTATCTTGCAGGTCATGGACGAGCGTGGCTTGGTCAATATGCCACTGAAGGTCAATGGTCTGGAGATCAAAGTCTCTCCTGTGGCTCCGCTAGCAATGGCGCAGAACATGGAGGAGATTAACAACATCGTTCAGTTTATGCAGCTTACCTCCACGATGGGTCAGGAGGGAATGCTGGCAGTTAAGACAGGCGAGTTGATCGACTACATTGGCGACAAGTTGGGCATCCCATCATCTGTGAGAAATACAGCGGCAGAGCGTGGCTTCCTGATGGAGCGTCAGCAGCAGATGATGTTGCAACAGCAGGCTGCATTGGCGATGGCAGGACAGCAGCAGGCACTGATGGAAGGACAGCCGCAAGGAGCGCCGGGTGGAATGTGATCTGCGCCATCATTTTGCTGATGGGCTGTACGGGAAAGAATACTTTTTGCCGAAAGGGTGGGCGGTTCCGCAGCACGTCCACTCGTATTCCCATCTATCTATCTTGGCAAAAGGTGAAGTGGTTGTAGACATAGGTGGGGAACAGAAGTTTTACAAGGCTCCTGCCTGCATAGAAATAGAAGCAGAGAGGCCGCACGTCATCATTACACAGACAGATACCGTCTGGTATTGCATACACGCGACAGAGCAGGCAGAGGAGGAAGATGGAGTAATCGTGCCAAACAGGGAGGCTTATGGCAGGGTGGGATGATCTGGAGGCAATGCAGGAAGCAATGGCACCTCCACAATCTAGTGATATGGATAAGCTGTGTCTGAGGGTTTTTGGCACAGAAGAAGGGCAGAAGTTGCTCAAGTGGTTTCGAGAGATAACGATTGAGCAGCCATGCTGGGGGCCGGGGAGTGATCCCTCCTACGGCTATTTTTTAGAGGGGCGATGCTCTTTAGTTAAAGAGGTTGAGTCCCGCATACATAGAGCGAGGAACCTTTGAGCGATAATGAAACGGCAGTCGAGCCTAGTGATTCAGCAGAAGAGTCCACTGGCCTACTTGACAACGTAGAAGCCAGTGAAGACAAAGCTCCTGAAGACACCAAAGCAGCGGCAGTAGATCATCGTGCCGCAGAATCCATCCCCGATGACGAGCCAGTTGACCGGCCTGACTGGTGGCCTGAAAACTTTTGGAATAAAGACAACAACGAACCAGACCTTGAGGGCATGGCTAAGTCTTGGAAAGACCTTCGCAAGATGGTATCCAAGGGCGCACACAAAGCCCCACCGGAAGGCAAGTACGACATTTCAGCGTTTGGTGAGAACGCAGAGCAGCTTGAGTTTGTCCCGATGTTTAAGGACTGGGCTGCTGAAAACGGCGTATCCCAAGCAGCATTTGACGATATAGCTACGAAACTTAGAGGTATTGCAGAAAATGCAATAGGCGTTCCTGACGTTGACATACAAGCAGAGCGCAAGGCTTTAGGGCCGAATGCCGATGCGGTTATCAATGGCATGGTCAACTGGGCTAGAGGCTTGGTCAACAAGGGCGTATGGTCGGCTGAAGACTTTGAGGAGTTCAAGATCATGGGTGGTACAGCCCGTGGTATTAAGGCTCTGTCAAAGATTCGGGAGGCTTACGAAGGCCGTATCCCCACAGAGTCGATGCCGATTGAAGGCCAGATGTCTGATCTTGAGTTGCAGGCTATGGTTGGCGATCCTAAGTACGAAACTGATCCAGCTTACCGCCAGAAAGTAGAGCGCCTGTTTCAGAAACGATATGGTTAAATAGGAGTCTCCACTCCTCCACGGAGTTTGCCCCGACATGGCTCGGGGCTTTTTTTTTGCAAAAAACTATCAAAAAGACTTGCGCGATAGACAAACCTGATTACAATATGTATCCGAGGCATATCAGATTACCGACCCTCAGATGGTTGTACCCAACTGGCTGGCATCCTACTGCAAGCAACCGGCCCGGCTCCCGGCTCACCGACAGCGAGAAACCTCTTTATAACTTTGTCAAAAGGTAAACAAAATGGCTATTAATCTGTCTACAGCCTTTGTAACCCTGTTTGATGCGGAAGTTAAGCAAGCCTATCAGGCTTCGGCGGTTCTCCGTCCGGCTGTCCGTATCCGTTCAGGTGTTGAAGGTTCAACTTACAAATTCCCTAAGATCGGCAAGGGTGTTGCCCAAGTCCGTATCCCTCAGACTGACGTTACTCCTCTCAATGTGACTTACTCGCAAGTGACCGCGACTCTGAGCGACTACATCGCTGCTGAGTATTCGGACATCTTTATGCAAGCCAAGGTCAATTTTGATGAGCGTCGTGAGCTGGTCAAGGTTGTGTCGAACGCAATCGGTCGTCGTCAGGATCAGCTGATTCTGGACGCTCTGACGGCATCGAGCGCAACTTCGGTTGGTAACGATATCGGTGGTTCTGACACCAACATGAACGTTGCCAAACTGCGTACAGCGGCTCAAACCCTGAACGCCAACAACGTTCCTATGGACAACCGTCACATTATCATCCATGCCAACTCGCTGGCTTCCCTGTTGTCGGAAACCGCTGTTACCTCGTCTGACTTCAACACTGTCAAGGCGCTGGTTCAGGGCGAGATCAACACTTTCTTGGGCTTCACCTTCCACGTTCTGGGTGACCGCACTGAGGGTGGCCTGATTAAGGATGGCTCGAACGACCGTACCTGCTTCGCATTCCACAAGGATGCGCTGGGTCTGGCAGAAGGCATTGCACCAAAAACTGAGATCAACTATGTGCCAGAGAAGACTTCCTTCCTGATCGCTTCGATGTTCTCGGCTGGTGCTGTGGCGATTGACGATGAAGGTATCGTCAAGATCGTCTGCCGCGAATCTTAATCTAGGAGGCTGACATGGCTTATTCTTCAACTGGTTTTGCGACCATTGGCGCATCAAAGGCTGGCAATGCCCCGTCTTTGTATGCTTACTCAACGACTGATGCTATTGGTGATATCAACACCAGCGGTTACTTCAACGCAATCGCTAGCATCTTGAATGTTGGTGACGTTATTCTGGTTCGTTCTTCAACTGGCGGTACTCAGGCTTTGACGCTTGTTTATGTTGCAAGCAACGCCTCCGGTGTTGTTGATGTCACTGATGGTCTGACTATCACAGCAACTGATACTGACTAAGTTTAGTTAGGATCATCCGGGGCCGCTGCCGAAGTAATTTGGTAGTGGCCCCTTATTACATGAGAGGTTGTTATGGCAGCAGGCGATACAGCAGTTGCTATCTGTTCTGACGCATTGATCCTATTGGGCGCAAAGCCCA
>Ga0181344_1000545_pt1 | contig 14873 bp, 15 predicted proteins | sample Su13VDMLBDD_FD_130098 | JGI IMG/M metagenome (GOLD analysis project Ga0181344, IMG submission 130098) | Freshwater viral communities from Lake Michigan, USA - Su13.VD.MLB.D.D | ecosystem: Environmental > Aquatic > Freshwater > Lake | place: USA: Michigan | collected 2013-07-15
AACGCCAATAGTTTCACCTTCTTTGCTCAAGTTGCAGATCACGCAGCCCACAAAGTCATTTATTCCGTAGCTCAGTCTCAGGGCATTGGCTTTGTTCGTATGCCCGCGCCCCCGTGGGGAGTCTATCACCAACGTCGCATCATCTGCCCCTACTACTACACTTCTACGGGCACATCTGGTAGTGAAGTTATTACTAGCCGAAACGTGCGAGATGAGCTAATTTTCTCGGATGTTTTCGATTCAGATACTTATGACCACATTCAAAATCAGTTCAAAGTTACTGCGGGCATTGCGGACTATCTCCAGTATGTCCACCCCTTCACGGATGACAATGCTGTGGTGCTCAATCGCAATAGCATTCATTTGCTTAGCGGGCTATCCGGTAGCCTAACGGACATTACGCTTAAAGAAATTACACGCGAAGCCGGGCTTGTAGCCCGTCGTTCCGTTGTAACTATTGCCAATCAAATTTTCTTCCTTTCAGACAACGGTGTTTACGCAACAGCCTTCGGCGACCTTTATAATCTTCGCGGAGCAGGACTTCCTTTGTCTGACCCAATTGACCCCATCATCCGCCAAATCAACAAGGCGTATGCTGACAAGTCGGTAGCCATCTACCACAACAATCGCTACTACATTGCCGTCCCGTTAGGCACCTCCACCTACAACAACGCCATTCTTGTTTACAACCTACTCAATCAGGGCTGGGAGAGCGTTGATCTAATTGAGCAAGAGGGCTGGGACGTAGCCAACTTCATCACCTCTGGGGCTGGCGGCGTCAATCGTCTCTTTGCCATCAATCGCTTTGGCGGCATTAACGAAGTGGAATCTCGCGTGGACGACGTTGATAACATCTACACCTTCCCCGGCCTTCCGTCCCGCTTCTTCCATGTTGAGTCTGAAGCCTTAACCCGCGAGTTCACATTCCAAAGCCCTGAGCGCAAGAAGTTCAATAGCTTTGAAATTCACACGGAATCGAGCGAAAGCAACAACTCGGATGCGCTCATTGAAGCTGTGTCTGAAAACTTGGACAGCGACTTTGAGCTTGGCACCGTATCTGACATTCTAGGTGAAGTGCTTCCAGTGGGCGAAGACGCATCCTTGCGTGGTAGAATTGGCAACATTCGGGCCTACGGGATGCAACTTCGATATACTCCGACTGCTGGACGACCCAAGTTGCGTTTAGTAAAGCTCACAGCATCACCTACATTCAGAGCCTTAACACAAGCCTCATAACATGGCCATTCTATCTAAAGGAGCGACAATCGTTGCTGACACACAGGTTAGCGCAACCAACCTCAATAATTTGGTTGATGCGGCTACGTTCGTATCTGGTGCCGTTGATGGCACAACCACACAGCTTTCTGGTGGAGCCATCATTGTTAAGGACGGCGGCATCACCCCGGCCAAGTTAAGCACAGGTGGCCCTAGCTGGACAGGCGGCGGCACACTATCCGCCACAGCGTTCTCTGGCCCCCTTGCTGGAGCCGTCACAGGCAATGTTACAGGTAATTTAACGGGCAATAGCGCGGGTACGCACACGGGCGCGGTAGTTGGAAATGTAACGGGTGATGTTACGGGAAATGCTTCTACGGCTACAAAGATTGCAAGCATCACCAATTCGGACATTGTTCAACTAACAGCAAGCCAGACGCTGACAAACAAAACCCTAACCGCTCCAACCATTACGGGAGCTGGAGCCATTGCTGGTAGTTTTACAGGCCCACTCACAGGTAATGTCATTGCTAGTGTTGCTAGCATTACACTGGTTTCTTTAGTACCCGATACGGGCTACCCAACAAGCGGAACCATTACACTCAATTTGGCGGCTGCTAGTAATGCCATCATTGAACTTGGTGGCAATAGCACGTTTGCGCTTTCTGGTATTGCCAGCGGACAAATAAACATTTTGGCCCTCAAGAACAATACGGGTGGAACCATCACAACAAGTTGGCCAGCTTGGACTTCTGCTGGTGGTAGTTTTCCAGCTTCTTTGACAGCGGGCCAAGCAATGGTGGTGAAACTCCACTCCTACGGCACAACCACAGGTAGCGTTTACGCAGTATCTTCCCTCTAATTTTATGGCTTTTAACCCACAGACAGGCGAGTATGAGCAAGACATGGTTGCTGACCCAACAAATGTTCCTGCTGCCAATCCATTTGGTTTTGACCCCGGCCAAGCTACCCGCGACTATCTCGCTGGTGTAGCCAACCCCCAAACCCTTACGGCTCTGTTGGGTGCTGAGGCTGCGGCTCGTCCTGCTTTTGGTGCTCTTGGTCTTCAGGACATTGGCCAATATACCGCTGGTGCTGCTACGTTTGACCCACAGGCATTTCTTGCCGCTCGTCCAGACATTCTAGCGAACTACCAGCAAGACCCCGGTTATGCTCAGATGTACGGCACCTTGGAGCAATATGCCAAGGCTGCTGCTGATGCGGAAGGACTTACGCCACAGTTCACTGCTAAAACAGGCGGCTCTCTTGACCTCCTTAAACAAGCTGGTGGTGTTACCAGTGGCTTAGAGACAGCGGCAAATACTGCCCTTCGTACTGCTGGCGCGGCTGATATTGCCGCTCTTGCTCCTCAGCTTGCTGCCACCTACAACCAAATAAACCCACAGGTTCTTGGTAGCTTACAACGGGCTGAATCTTTACAGGGTGGTGCCGATCAGTATGCCGGGATGCGCTCTGCCATCCAGAACGCTCAACAGTTTGGCAACCTTCAGTTCAATCCAGCTCAAGCATCCCTATTGGGTGGTGCTCCACAGGTAGGCTTAGGTGGCTATAATGCCGCGCAAACAGGGGCACAAGGCTATAACGCCGCCCTAGCTCAATCTCAGGGCTATCAGGCTCAACAGGCCCAAGCTCAAGGCTATCAGTCCCAAGGCTACACTCCACAAGGCTATCAAGCTGCTCAGGCTGGCACAGGTATGCAGACAGAAGCCGAACGCCTTGCCCGTGGTCAACTTGGTCAATCTCTTTACGCACAGGCTTTACAAGCTGGCCCAAGTCAGGCTGCTCAACTCCTTGGTGGTCGTGCGGCAGAATTTGCCGCCAGTACGGGTCAGCTTTCTCCTGAAGAACTTCGTAATGTTCAGCAAGGCACCCGTGAAGCCTATGCTGCGCGTGGCATTGAGATGAGCAATCCAGCCATTGCTGCTGAAGCTGCGGCTCGTTCTGGTGCAATGCGTCAACGTCAAGCTGAAGACTTAGCTCAGGCCGTTGCTCTCAATCAGGCTTACACCCAAGACCTCACCACCAATCGTAACTTTGGTACAGGTCTTTATGGTCAGGAAATTGGTCTTCAACAGGCCAATCAACAGGCTGCGCTTCAGGCTGCGCTGGCCAATCAACAAGCCAATCAAAATGTTGCTCTGGCTAATGTTGGAGCTACCAACCAAGCCAATCAGTTCACTGCTGGTCTTGGTGCGGAAGCCGCTCAGTTTACAGCTAATGCGGCCAATCAAGCTGGTCAGTTTGGGGCTTCTGCCTTCAACCAAGCTCAGTTGCAAAATGCAATGCTTGGCTCGCAAGCTGGTCAATTTGGCGCATCTGCCGCCAATCAGGCCGCTTTACAGAATGCTCAGAACATTTCTCAGGCTAGTCAATTTGGGGCCGGGGCTCAGAACCAAGCCAACCTTGCCAACCAAGCTGCGCTCAATCAGGCGGGTATGTTCCGAGCTGAGGCTGGCAATCAGGGTCAGCTTACGAATGCCCAGCTTCAGGCTCAATATGCTATGGCCAATCAGGGAGCCGCTAACCAATTTGCGCTCACCAATCAGGCTGCTGGTTTGGACGTTGCTGCTCAGAATCGTTTGTTTGCTGCCAATCAGCAACAACAGAACATCTCCAACCTTGGCTTGCTAGGTCAAGCTGGTACACAGGCTTCTGAAGCCAATCGCGCTTACGCCCTCAACCTAGCTCAAGGCTATCGTGGAGCTGCGTATGATCCAACGGCTATGCTGCTAGGTCAACAGAGCAATGCTCCTCAGACTGCTGCTCAACAGCAAGGATATGCTCTTGACTTGGCCAAGACTTTCAATACTCCTACAACGTACAATCCAGATACGGGTATCAATCTATCGCTGGCTAATCAAGCAAACATCACCAATAAGAGCATTGCTGAAACATCGGCTAAAGCTCAGATGGATGCTGCTAGCAAAACCGCTTCTGCTACAAAGGCTGCTGGTGCATTCAGTGGTATTGGTTCTATTGTTGGAGGTGCTCTTACAGCAAAGAAGATATTCCTTTGCATTCCAGAAGGCGAACTCATTGATACGCCAGAAGGTCAAATAGCTATCGAAGACATCCGTTCTGGTGATAGCGTCATTGGTTTCTCTGGCAAGCCCGTTAAGGTGCTCATCAAACATGAGTATGGGGAAGACCCGGAAGCCGAACGCTTCCATCGTTTCCATCTCGATAATGGCAAAAACTTCTCTGTGTGCGATATGCACCGCATTGAAGGTGAACGCTCGATGGACTACAATGTTGGCAACAGCTTTAAGGGCGGCGAAGTCATTGAAGCCATTGAGGTTTATGGCGGCGTCACCCGTTCCTACGACTTGTTGACAGAAGATATCGGCTATCGTATGTCTGGCGTGTCCGTCAATAGCATGATTGAAGAATTGGCCGCTTTCTCGTCCACCCTATAATTTTAAAATACAATGATTGGAAGTACCGTAAATCCAGCCCTAGGTCGCATCGACTACTCCCCTATCACTCAGGGTGCCCAATCTGCTGCACAAAGCATCCAAGCTGGTGGTCAAGCCTATGGAAATATGTTCGCCAATCTTGGACAACAAGTTAGCAGCGGCATCCAACAATATCAAAAGAACAAGGAAGAGCGCGATTTCTATGAGACAGCCGTAAGGAGCAAGATGGGTGAAGCGATTCAGTCCATGAATCAATTCAAAGCCAATCCCAAGCTCTATGGCGACAAGGCTCCAATCCGTCCAGAGATGCTTGAAAGTATTTCCGTTGAGGACATTCCCAAGATTTCTATTGGCAAACTGAAGTCCTATGCCAACGAACTTGATGGCATCCTTCAGAAGTCCCGTGGTGCTTTGGCTGAAGCTAACGCTATCCGTCAAGCGGAACGAGACATTTCAATTGCTTCTCAAAACAAATTCTTGGGTCAGGCTTATACGGCTGCTCAAGGAATGCAGGTTCCTACTGGAGTTAGCACAACTGTTAAAGAAACCTATCGCGTTCCCACCAAGGAAGAAGGCCGAGCCAATCTCGCTGGTCTTAGCTACGGTGAGTCTGTTAAGAAAGGGGCCGTAGTCCCCGGCGTTACGTTTAGCTTGCCAGAATCAAAGACTGTTCCAGATAGCGTCAAGAACTTCATCATCGTTAATCCCATCACTGGTGCTGCTCAACTTAACAATGAAGTTGTGAGCAATTTCAACAGGGCTTATGACGACAAGATGAGTCAGCTTAAAAACCTTGAGACAATCGTTAAGAATGAATCCATTCCTGTTTCCAGCATGGGCGGAACGTATAATCCTCGAGTTGGCACTCGTTCCTTAAACTCCGCTGAAAAGGTCGCTTCTAATAATCTTTATACCAACGCTCAGTTGGAACTGTCGCGTCTTGATGAAACTAAGAAAGCAATTGATGAAGCCCAGAAGTTTGTGCAGAAAGATTCTCAGGGCGCAACCCCTGCTGAGATTAAGACCTTCATCTCTAAAGACCCCAATCTTACTCCGCTTCAATCGTCATCATTTGATTTGGTTACAAAGCCTGAGTTCCGTGATGCTACGGCGCAGGAAAAAACTGACAAAGTTCTTACTGAATATCTCAAACAAGGCGGCGAACTATCTCTTGATTTCTTGTCTAAGGTTAAGGCTGCGTTCAAGACTGACGTTGAGAAGTTTGATCTTGGTGGCGGTTTAACGGCCATCACGTTTGGAAACAACTTCAAGATTATGGATGCCAACGAAAAGAAACCTCTTTCGATTGGTATGACTAAAAAGATTGAGCAAGACCAATATCAAGAGCTTCTTAACAAAGCTACACGGTATGGTTCTTGGGACAGGCTTCCAGAGGCTTACAAGGAAACGCTTGCCAGTCTAACGGCTGTCTATGGCGGCAAGGACATGGTGGGTATGCCCATCTCGCCCGTAACCATCTTTAACAATCGCCTTGAGGCACTTCGTGGCCAACAGCTTTCTCAGCCTCAGAACCCGCTTTTAACTAAACCTATTTCTGCTGCCCCCGGTTGGAGCATGACCCGTTAATCTATGCAAATCACATCTCCTTCTGGTCGGGTCTATCAATGGAACAAGCCCACTGAACCAACCAAGGAGGATTGGGATGCTTTGCAGCAGTATGATGCTTCCTTAAGCAACGCAAAGCCTGAACAATCTAGCCTTGGTCAAACGGCTGCGGACATTGGTATTGAAACAGGCTTAGGCATTGGTGGCCAAATTGCGGGTGCTGCTCTTGCTCCGCTTACGGGTGCTGCCTCCATCCCTGTCCTTGGTGGATTGGGCGCGGGCGCAGGTAACGTGCTTGTGCAGAGAGGTCAAATCCAACGTGGTGAACGTCCAGACTTCTCCTTTGGTGAGCTAGCTTCTGCCATTGGTTTAGGCGCAATCCCCGGCGGCAAGGCTGCTAAGGCTGGTGGTAGCGTGCTTAAGACTATGGGTATGCGTGCAGCTCAAGGAGCTGGTATGGCTGGGGCTGGAGAAATTGCTAAGGTTGCCATTGACGAAGGACGTTTGCCAACAGCCGAGGAGTTCTCAAAGGCTCTTGCTGGTGGTGCAGTGGTTGGCGGCGCTCTGGGTGGCCTAGAACAGTCGCTTACGACCCGTTTAACGAACAATCCCCTGTTTCGTGAGCAACGCATAGGGTCGCCAATAATTGATGCCTTAAAACGCATTGACGGGGAAAAGAACGCAATTGCTGAAGAAGGCCGTATCCTTATTGGTGAACTTGAAAAGAAACTAAGTGGCGTTAAGGATAGTGCAGTTCGTGCCGATCTCGGCTTTAAGATAAAGAAGGTGCTTGCTGGTGAGCTTAACTCAAGCAACATCCCAGAAGACTTTGCTCAGACAACGGGAGCCTTGCGCCAAACGATTGATGATGCAACAGGTCGCCTGAAGGAACTTGGCGTGGTGGAAAAGGGAGACGCCCTTTACAACACAATGACCAATAACGAGGGTAGCTATATCCGTCGTGCCTATAAAATCTTCGCTGTTCCGGGATGGAAACCTAGCGAAACATCGTTCAATAAGTGGGTTGCGCAGAATGTCGAGAACGATATGCAGAATTGGACTGGTCTCAAGACCAACAAACTCCTAAGCGTTAAAGACGCTAACGATCAACTTGCTGCTCAACGCGCAAAGCTTACCCAGAAATACACCAATGCGGCTAATGAATTGTTGGACAGGGACAATGCCGCCGCCTTCTTAACCGAAGGACGCATCTCTACCAACTCAGGCATCTTCAAGAAACGCAAGAACATTGACGAGGCTACCCGTGAGTTGCTTGGCCAAATCGAAGACCCCGTGTTCCTTGCCAGCGAAACGCTCAATCGCATGACAAACACTGAAGCTACTTACAAAGGGCTTAGTGAGGTGAAGCGTCTTGGCTTGGCTTCGGGCATCTTCCGCGATGGTGCATCACTTCCCGGCGATGTGTTAATTGCTGCAAAGGGTAACAAACTCAATCCGATGAGCGGGCTCTATACCAGCCCTGAGTTCAAACAGGCGTTCGATCAGTACACTACGAACGATCTTGGCCCCATTATGAGCAAGATGAGTGGACTTGCCACACTTTCCAGCGCGGCTAAAATCCCAAAGACCCTCGGCTCCTTGAAGGGATGGGCGTCTAATTTGTGGGGCGGCTCGATGGATGTCATTGCTCAAGGTCATGGCCTTGAGATGCTGAAGACGGGCAACTACGGTCAGGCGGCTAGAAACGCTGGTTATCAGCTAGGTCTAATTAAGCCCGATGGTTCTGTTGCTGCTAAGGAAGCGCAGGATTTTTACAAGGGAATGCTTCGCGAGAGATTGATTCAACCCAACATTCAATTTGCTGACTTCCTAAATACATTCAAGATTGCTGAGGGCGAGGTTAAGAATCCGCTGCTTGCAAAGGCTATGGGCAAAGCTAAGTCTGGACTTAGCACAGTGGGTAAGTTCTACTCAATGCCAGAGTCGTCTGCTAAGGTATTCAATCTGGCTGGTGAGATGAAGGATTTGGCTCAGGCTTTTCCGTCCATGCCCAAGGATGAGCTTTTCAAGAAGGCTGCTGAACGTGTGCGTATGACTACGCAGGATTACGACAGCTTGCCACAGGCCATCCGCAACTTCTCGTCGGTTGGGTTTCTCGACCCGTTTGTAGCCTACACCGCTGACCGTTTCCGTGTTGTTTACAACACCTACAAACTAGCGTTGCAAGACATCAATAGCGGTAATGCCGTGCTTCGTAAGAATGGGGCTAAACGCATGGCGGCTATGACAACAACGCTAGGTGCCGCTGGAGCTTATGGGCTCAATACCAATCTATCCAAAGAAGAGGAAACAGCCGTAAGAAATCGCCTTCCAGAGTGGGACAAAGATGGCTTCATTAACATCCAAAAAAAGGATGACGGCACTTACACCTACTCCAATCTCAACTACAACATCCCGCATACTGCTGCGATGGAAGCCGCGTTTGCTGCTCTCAATCAAGAGAACCCGCAGGATGCCATGAAGAAGTTCATCTCTGTTGCAAGCAAACAAGCCTTTGGACAGAACTTGCTTCTTGCTCCATTGACGGAAGTTTACACGGGCAAGACAGCTCGCGGCATTCCAATTAGCAGCGAGAATGACCCTGACTACAAACAGTTTGCTGACAAGTCCATCTACTTCTTGGACAGCGCATTTACTCCGCTAGTGGTCAAGGAAATCAACAAGGGCTATCGCGCTCTTAAAACTGAAGAAGTTGGTGCTAAACCAACGAGCCCCAATGCTCCTAAGATTGAGGACATTCTCTTGTCCAATCTTGCGGGTATCCGTGTTCAGCGCGTCAATCCCAAGGAGCAGATGAAGTTTCAGGCTGCTGGATTCTCCCGCGATTTGGTCAACGATCAGATTGCTTTCTCGTCAGAGAAACGTCGAGCCATTGATCAAGCCGAGACAGCCAAAGCATTTGATAGATTCTCTAGTCGTTATCAATCTACCTACGACAAGGTTGCTGGCGTGGTTAATGACGCTCGCATCCTCGGACTGTCAGATGATGAAATTGCTAAGACGCTTAAGGATGGCCGTGTTCCCACTACCATTGCACTTGCTGCGATTAACGGAACCTACGTTCCGCCTGAGCCTGACAACGAGAACTCACCCAAGATGCTCTACGAGAAGATTCAGGCGTTGCCCAAAGGCGAGCAAGAGCGGGCTTTACGTCAGCTCATTACACAAAAGCCTGACATTGGTAAGAGCCTAGTGTCTCGCTTCAGGCAGGACGTTAGGAACGAAGCACTCAACATTGGCGAAGTGGACAAGCTGCTGCTGTCTCAGTCGGCTGAGGATGGAGAACGGGCTACGTTCATCAACCGTAAGCTGGCCACAATTCAGGATGACTATCAAAAGAAAATCTACCTGAATGACTTGCGTAAGAAGAAGATTCTAACGCCGCAAGTTGAAGTTCAGATGATTGCTTACAAGTAGGCCTATCCTTCTACCTTCTCGGCAATAGCCGCGCATTGTTCAGGCAAGAAGAATGTAAGCCCACATTCTTCTCCGCCTACAATCTCGCAAAAGAAAATACCGTCCTGTGCTTGTTGCGAGACATAGCGCCACTTAGTATTCTTTTTGATAAAGATACCATTCATAGCGAACACTCCTCCGTCAAATGGTTCATTTTTGAACCAGTATAGCGGGTCAATTGGAGATGAGGCGGGAGTCATTGTGACTTACGCCATTCAACGTAGTCATTGTAGGCTGTTTGGCTAATCTTGTAATAGCGGCCACATTCATTACACTTCATCATGTAGGACAGTGTTCCCGCCGCGCTAATGTTCTTCCTGTTAATCCTGACGTTGCTACTACCGTCCACAGGACAAGTCCACTTATCGTTGCCAGAAGCAACGCCAACATGGGTTTTGTGGGGCAGGTAGTATTCCATCTTCTTCCAGACTTCCTGAAGCAGCTCTACGTCTTTGGCGCAATAGACGCACATTTGATTCATGGCCTTAACATTCTTCTCAAGGACAATCTTTTTCCACAGGCCAAACTCGGTCTTTATCTTGCCGCCTAAGCCTAGGTACTTGGCAATGTAGTCGAGCTTGTTGGAGTTGAACAGGAACTTGCTACGCGCCCATTTGAGGGTGTCAATGGTGCGGTATTGGGGCATGGGGTCTAGGCCGTGAAAGATGGCTCTAGCGCGAATCCACGGCATATCAAACTTGTCTCCGTTGTGGAAAACAATCTCGTCAGCTTGGTTGGCCACCTCGATGAACTCTTGAAGGAGCTTTTTGTCGCATTGCTTGCTGTCCCAGCGTAGCACCTTGGCTTTCTTTTGGTGCTCCCACTTGTAACCAATACAAATGATGGCTCGCTCCTTGAGGATGTTGTCATTGTCGATGCGGATGTCATAGCCCACGCGCCATGAGAGCACGACATTGGGAGACGTTTCAATGTCCGCGAACAGGCGGTTGATGCGAGGTTTCATTCTTGGCTTTCGATTGTGTGGGAAATTCCCACGGCAGCAAATATAAGGCAGCCGGATAGTAACATGAATCCAGCTCCAACAATCATGTGAATGTCTTTGTTAATAACACCTGCAACTACGCAAGCGGCGAATACGGGGACGAGTAATGGGATCATTTATTTTTCTTCCTTATCTCTCGCTCTTCAGCGGTTTTGGTTTTGTGACAGGTGATGCAGATGGCTTGGTAGCCGTCTAGCTCCACGAAAAGACGTTCAATGAACTTGTCCCATGATTCAAACCCCTTGGTGGGGTCAACGACGGGATTAATATGGTCTATCTTAATGTCCTTGTTGCCTACGCTATTCGCGCATAGCGAACACTTGTAGGTGTTTCTAGCTGTCCTAGCCTTCTTCTTACAGGTGTACTTAGGAGCCCAGCGCGACGAAGCCCTACGCAACGCAGAGGTGACAAAGCTCTTGAAGCGAGCTTTAGTCCACTGACCATTGCAGTAGGGCTTGTCGTTCATGGAGTTTCTAGGGCAAACACTAGGGCAATGGCCTTGCTGTTGGCGTTAGTGCTACCAGTGCTACCAGTATTCCATTGCCAGCGCCACAGCTCTCCATCCTGCCACAGCTTAATACGGAAACCCATGTTGGACATAAACCGCGCTTTAGCTTCCGCTATTTTATAGTTCATTTCTTGTTAGTTAGGACGCTTATGATTTCCCTAGCAGTTGCCTCAAAAGACGGATAGTTCAGGACACTAAAGCTCTTGCCATGTTTGGCAATGAACCAATCCCAATCCTTTTTCTCTTCGTCTGATAGAGCAAGCTTTACGGGTCTTGCCTCACAAGCATCTTGAATGATGTCCACCAGTTCCTCTTCCATTGCAATTGCAGCGGCATGAATGGCTACCTTATCTGGCACTATTTCCTGACGAATATAGGTGCGTCCATCCTCAATTTTAATGAGCCAAAATCCCTCGCTAAGACCATCAAGAGCATAGGGGTCATTGAATGGGACATAACGCTTCCCGTCTTTGCGGTAGAGTCTTTGGTTTTCTCTACGAGCTGCAAGCGCGAGCGGGTGGTCAGTTTGCCACCGATAACGAAGCTCGGCTTGTAAGCGTTTGCATTCTTCTTTGAAGTAGTCTCTATTTTCTGTGTTCATTGGTTAAAGCAGACCCCGCCGCATAGATAGGTCGTAAATTTACAACCCTTAGGCATCCATGCGCTATGTTCAGGCGTTTTGCCCCGTTTTTGGTGGAGCTATATTCCTGAGACTCGGCTTGCGATTGCACGGGGAAATTATTTGTTAAAGCTACCCACTACGGCGTTGCCGAGGTATAGGATAGCAGCGTTGATGTGTTTGCAGCGGGTGCGTAGAGGTTCGCCGTATTCCCTCACTCGACCCGCTTTGTCCCATTCTTTCTGGCATCGGGTCATAAAGTCGGGACAGTTGCAGGCTCCGTTAGGTACGTTCTCGTCAAATTCTACGGTGTAGATGGTGTCGCCGTCGGCTCCCGTGACGCTCATTTGGGAACGTCCAGCCATCTCGCACTTCATTATTCTGCGTCTCCGCTGTAATAGTGTTCCAGTTCTTTAACTCGGATGAGGTTGAGTACGGCAACACTACCCTTCTCTAAACGCACAAGGGCATTGTAAAGATCGGTAGAGTTCTCTGCGTGAATGCAGTCGCCGATGAGATGATTGATGAGTTGGTCTGTTTTTTCTTTCATTTTAAGTATCCTTGTTCCCTAGCCCAGCTAGGATTGTTGTGTATCTTTGTGTGGCATGGACGGCATACGCCAATCCATGTGCCTGTGTCGTTGGTCTTAGAGCCTCTTCCTTCCTTGTGATGGATGTCGGTGGCTAGTTCTTCGCAGATGTGGCAGATGGGCGACATAAGTAGGAAGTTGAGTCGTAGCTTGCTGTACTCACCCATCCGCTTACGTTGCTTGCTGCTTACTCGTTTAAGCGGCGTTCTCCGCAATGGTTGGCTTGTTAGGGATAGTCCAGATTTCCACTTCTTCTGGCGTTTGATAGACGACGGCATGAGGTAGTTGTCCTTTCTTGATTTGGGCCAGAGCCCGCTGAAAAATCTCTTCTTCAACGGGCATAATGTAAGGCATGGTAAGCGGTTGATAGCCTAGTTTAACGAGGCTTTCGGTAGCTTGTGTGTCAGAGGCTTCTAGGGTCATAATTGTTTTGAGAACGCCAAAGGCGGGTGAGGCAAAGGAAGTCTTTGTAGGCTTCCACTAACGTGTCCCTATCATAGCGCACAACGTCCACTCGTCCCGGTTCTGTGGTGGAGATGTACACGTTCATGCAATTGCAATCGGTGAACTGTGAGTCGTTGAAGGCGGCGGCGAAGTAGGCCGCGATTTGCATGGGGTGAGTGTCAGATGGATAGATGGGCTCGTCCTTTTTAGTGCGCTTGCTCTTCCAATCTAGGATGCCTTTACCTAAATGGGAAGTGTGGACAACATCCGTAGTGCCAGCATAGCCTTCACTCTCGTTAACAAGTACAGTTTCCGCACTCTTTATAACGAGTCCTAGCTCCTCAATCTTGGCAAAGGCTGGGTCAACCATATCGGACAGTTGGCAGGTCTGTCCTTCTGCAAACGACACAAGTTGATTCTCATACTCATTGCCATCGAGCAGGGCTTCAATGGACGCATGGATGAGAGTGCCTAGATCGGCGGCACCTTTGCCATCCTCCCTAGACTTCTCCAGCATATTGCGGACATATTCGTCCATCTCCTCGCCGGGATGGGGCGGATTGACGAAGCACGCTTCAGCCACCTTGCCCATCTTCCAGCGTTCTAATCCGGGGGCAGCAAGCATCTTGGTATAGGCCGAGACGCTAGGCAACAAGCCCAACGCCTTAGCATCCTTGATGTTTGTAGGGCGGAAGGGATTCTTGGCCCCCTTCTTAGTCGGTTGGGTGTGGCACGCTTTCCCGTCCTTCGTGTACCAATGCTGACTCTCCTGACTCGTATTGCTTTGTGATTTCATGGATTATTTCTATTTTTCTTTTGTTAATGTAATTGACCCGACGTTTGACATCTTCCTCAAGCATTTGCTCTAGCTCCTCCCCATCTGGAAGGATGGAGAGAAGACCGATGAGCTTGCCGCAAGTTTCAGCTAAAGCAACATCAGTATGGTTGTTCATCTTGTTGAACTTCAGGGGTTGTTTCTGGTGCTAGGTTTCCAGCTTGGAGCTTTTGGGCCATGCGGATTAAGATGGAAGACCAATACCAAAGCGTCTCTTCGCTTACGTCGCCAGTTTTCGTGCAAATGTCCACGGCTTTGTTAATAGCCATGCCAACAGTGACGCCTTCAATACGGCTGGTGCTCGCAGGAGCTTCGGCAACTACACTGGAAAGATGTTGAGCCAATGGCTGCGGGATGGAAGCAACAGGAATCGCACCACCTTCAACCGCGAGAATGGTGGTCTTATCACCAATGTTCACTTGAGCAACACCGTTGTAGTCGTTGCCACGTTTGATGCCCATGCCCATGAACTTGACGAGCTTGCCTTCTAAAGCTGTAACGTCGCGATCACAGAGAGCGGCGATGGTGAGGTTGCCTTCGGTAATGGAGCAGGAATAGAACTTCTTGCCTGATGCTTTAGCTGTTCGTTCCTTCACCTTCGATACGACGGCTTGGAAGCCACCGGAAACGTAAGAACCGGGAGCTGTGTTTGCTACTTCTTGTAGGGATTTAAGGTTGGCCATAAAATTATTTCCAGAGGTTGCGGCGAATCATGAGCGCAATCACCGCATAGTTTGCGATGTCTTGATAGGTGTCTTCGATAGATTCGTTCTTCACCGAAGGCATTTTGTTTAAGTTCTTGAGGCGTTCCATCTTGTCATTGAGACGAACGATGACACCAAACTCGCCAAAGGCTGAGATGTTGTTGGAGCCATAATCCTGCTGCTTCTTATCCATGAGCTGTATGTTCTCGCAGCAAACGTGAAATGCTTCCTTGGCTACGTCTGTGACTAGGCCAAGCTCGGCAAACATTGCCTCGTAGGGGTCGCCTTGTAAGCTGCGGCGGTATTCATAGAACTCCTCGCCCGTGACGATGTGGCCCACTTCGGGCTCATCGACGTAGGACAGATAGGGTGCTTTGTCGTTGCAGTCGGATTCGATGTAGCAAAAATCGGTGGGAAGAACCTTCTCGCCGATGCCTAGAGCGCGGGTGTTTTCGTAGCTAATGTTCATGTGTTTA
>Ga0181344_1000546_pt1 | contig 14815 bp, 18 predicted proteins | sample Su13VDMLBDD_FD_130098 | JGI IMG/M metagenome (GOLD analysis project Ga0181344, IMG submission 130098) | Freshwater viral communities from Lake Michigan, USA - Su13.VD.MLB.D.D | ecosystem: Environmental > Aquatic > Freshwater > Lake | place: USA: Michigan | collected 2013-07-15
TAGGTGGAGCTTCACAGTTTGACGCAGTTTTAACCCCTAATGCCTTAGTTGCAATAGGACAAGTTAGTTCAGTAACTACAACATAGAGATTAATATGAGCATTTTATCTGACAAATATCCACAAATTAAACCAGTAAAAGTACCTGATGTACCCAGTGCAGGAACTCCTATAAAAGATATAAAGACTACTGGTATTAAAATACGAGGCACAGGTGCTGCTACAAAAGGCACTCAAGCTCGCGGTCCAATGGCATAAGCAATGAATTATGCTGCGTTAGTTCAAGCTATACAAGCGTATTCTGAGAATACTGAGCAACTGTTTGTCTCTAATATTCCCTTGTTTGTGCAAGAGGCAGAACTCCGTATATACAACAGTGTACAGATTCCAGTACTTAGAAAAAACGTAACAGGTAATGTAACAAGTAGTAATCCTTATCTGTCTTGCCCTAATGACTTTATGGCTGTGTACTCACTTGCGGCAATCAATGCTTCAGGTTCGTATAATTATCTTATTGATAAGGATGTAAGTTTTATTCGTGAGGCCTATCCTAATCCAAGTGCTACAGGCCTACCTAAGTACTACGCAATATTTGGTCCACAGTTAACTTACCCTACAGAGCTTTCATTAATGTTAGTTCCAACACCTGACGATAACTATACTGTAGAATTACATTATTACTATATGCCTGAGTCTATAAGTACAGCAGCATCTGGTACTAGCTGGTTAGGTGATAACTATGATCCTGTATTGTTCTACGGTGCTATGCGTGAAGCTATGATCTTTATGAAAGGCGAAGCAGATATGGTTGGTTACTATGAACAAAAGTACCAAGAAGCCTTAGCTCAGTTGAAACGCCTAGGTGACGGACTGGAACGCGGAGACGCATACAGAAACAATCAAACCAAAATACCTTATAGCAGCTTATGATAGTTCAAGGACAATGTACCATATTTAAAAAGAACCTATTAAGTGGGCTAGAAAACTTTGCTACAGGCACAACTCAAGTTTATAAGATAGCTTTATATAATGCAAATGCTGAACTTAATTCTGCGACTTTAGTTTATACTACTCTAAATGAAGTTACAGGCGCAGGCTATACAGCAGGTGGTGAGGTATTAACGCCAATAGCTCCAGCTAGTTCGGGTTCTACAGCATATGTATCTTTTGACAATGTCTCATGGTCTGCATCTAGTTTTATATGTCGCGGCGCTTTGATATATAATAGTTCAACTAACGCCGCCGTAGCTGTTTTAGACTTTGGTTCAGACAAAACTGCATCAGGTACATTTACAGTAACTTTTCCACCCGCAACAGCCTCAACTGCTGTTATTAGAATTTCTTAGAGGAATTAAAATGCATATTGAAAATACAAACATAGGAGACATCTGCTCAGCTTCTGTAGACAGAGGTGCAAGTTATGATGAAGCTATGAGCTTACACGGAACATATCAGATTGTGTGCCATGATAAATTTGGTGATATTAAATGGGTTGATGTAATTGATAACTTAGTCACTACAGTCGGTAAAAATTTTACTATGGATACCATATTAGGTAACGTGGCTGGTGGGGCTGTTGTTATGGGTCTTAAAGGTACAGGTACAGCTGCTGTAACTGATACTCAAGCATCACATACTTGGTTAGAAGTTGGTCTTGCTAATGCCCCTACTTACTCTGGCACTCGTAAAACACCTACATTTAGTGCTGCAACAGCTGGAGCTAAATCAACTTCTACAGCCGTTATATTTACAATGACAGGTTCTGGAACTGTTGCAGGTTGTTTTATAAACATTGGTGGTTCGGCGACTATTGACAATACTTCAGGAACTTTGTTTAGTGCTGGTGATTTTACTGCTGGATCTAAAACTGTAACGTCAGGCGATACCCTTTCTGTATCATATACTGCAACAGCTGCTTAATAGGAGATACTTATGGCGCTTATATTAGGAGATCGCGTAAAAGAAACAACAACCGTTATAGGTACAGGTACTGCGACTCTTTTAGGCGCTACCACAGGGTTTCAATCTTTTTCTGTTGTAGGTAATGGCAACACTACATATTACTGTATAGCTGACCAAGGTGGACCTAACTGGGAAGTTGGTATTGGAACTTATACATCTGCTGGCACTACTCTTGCCCGCACTACTGTTTTAGCTTCTTCTAATGCAGGTGGCTTAGTTTCTTTCACTAGCGGTGTCAAAGATGTCTTTGTAACTTACCCTGCTGAGAAAGGCGTTTGGTTAGATGCTAGTAATAATGCTATAGGTCTTGGAACTCCTGCTGCTTTTGTTGGTACTAATATTACAGGTACTGCTTCTGGCTTAACCGCTGGTAATGTTATTACTAACGCCAATCTTACAGGCGCAATTACTTCTTTAGGAAATGCAACATCTTTAGGGTCTTTTACTTCTTTACAATTAGCAACAGCTTTAACTGATGAAACTGGTTCTGGGTCTGCTGTTTTTGCTACCAGTCCGACATTAGCAAATCCAACTTACACAGGCACACTCACAGGATCCACAGGCATACTGAACATAGGCTCAGGTCAGTTGTATAAAGATGCTTCCGGCAACGTGGGGATTGGGACGAGTAGTCCAGCATCTTATGGTTCTCCCCTTACTGTTTATCTTGCAGCTAATCCAACCCTTACTATTGCATCAGAAAATGCTAACGCTTATTTGCGGTTAAACACCACATCAGATTCAAATATGTATCTGACAAATACTGGTGGTTCAATGACGATGAACACCGCCAACACAGAACGCATGCGCATCGACTCCTTAGGCAACGTAACCCTACAAGAAAATATATCTGTAGGTGGTGCAGCACCAACAACGGTGGGAAATGGTATAACCTTCCCTGCTACTCAAGCTGCAAGTTCAAATGCTAATACACTGGATGATTACGAGGAAGGAACTTGGACTCCTGTGTTGAGTTTTGCAACTAACGGAACAATGACTTACACAGCATCAACTGCAAATGGTTATTATACAAAAATAGGTAATGTTGTTACTTGTAGAGTAGCATTAAATTTATCAGCATTTACGGCAGGTACGGCATCTGGAATAGCAAGAATATCTTTGCCTTTTACATCAGCACTAACTTATTTTACTGCAACTGTATTTGGGGCTACCTTTACAACACTTTTTCCTAATTTAGCTTTGACTGTAGGTTCTGCATCGTATGTTCAGTTGTATGGAAATTCAGCCATCAATACTACGCCTATTAGCATAACACCAACTCACTTCCAAGCAACTTCACAAGTTTACTTTAGTATCACATACACAGTTTAAGGAACAACAATGGCAATCATAGAACAAAAGATACTATCACAAGTCAACGCACTGCCTGATCTTCAGGTATTTAACGTGCAATGGACAAACCAAGTTATAAAAGACGGTGAAATTATCGCCTCAACTTATGAACGTAAATGCTACGCCATCGAGCAAAAAGATGAGTTTCTTGCTGAAGTGGATGGTGCTGTTGACTATGCAAAAGCGATAGGATGGAATTAATGATTAATTTAGAATTATCAGTACAAGAAATAAACTTAATCCTACAAGCATTGGGACAAGCTCCTTATGTTCAAGTGGCAGAATTGGTTGAAAAAATTAAAGTACAAGCTGTGCCTCAAGTCGAGGCATTACCTAAAGAAGAGGTTGTTGAGTAATATGAAATTTGACTGGTCAGAAGCTTCAACTAAAAGAGGGCTTATATGGGTAACTACAGCTATTGTAGGTGCGGTTCTTATTTTTATGGGTAAACCCATAGATCAATTATTATTGCTTGCTAGTGGAGTAGCTGGTGGCCTTGGTATGATGCTTAAAGACTAATGTTTGGGTTAACCGCATTTGCACAATCTACATTTGCAGGGTTAAGCATTGTTGATTATGTTGATAGTGTTTTTGAGACTGAGACTTTAACAACTAGCCAAAATGTAATTGCAGCATTTGTAGCCGCACAAACTAACACACAAACATTAAGCGATAGCGAAATAGGTCTTGTAGCGTTTTTAGCTACACAAACTGAAACTCAAACATTAACCAATACAGAAACTGCTGTACAAGATTTTCCAGTAGTTGTAAATGATAACAATCAAACACTAAGCACATTAGAAGATGTAATTGCTACATTTGTAGGTGTTCAAACTAATACGTTAACTCTAACTGACAACCAGATTGGTGGTTTTCAATTTTTAGTCGATGTAAATGAGTCTCAAACCTTAGCTGACATACAGGTGGGAGTTGCTACGTTTTTAGCTACACAAACTGAAACTCAAACATTAACCAATACAGAAACTGCTGTACAAAACTTTCCAGTAGTTCAGAATGATAATAGTCAAATATTAAGTACTTTAGAAGACGTAATTGCTACATTTGTAGGTGTTCAAACTAATACAATAAGTTTAACAAGTGAAGAAACAGGTGGTCTTCAGTTTTTAGTCGATGTAAATGAGTCTCAAACATTAGCTGATACTCAAAATGCACAGGTGTCTTTTGTAGGAATTGTTAATGATCAAGTTGTAATAACGGATATTGAATCTGTTGTAGCTCAGTTTTTATCTAGTTGTATAGAACGAGTTACATTAACGGATTGCCAATGTGACACTGGATGGGTTAAAATAAATAATGACCAACAGTCTTACCAACCACAAACATATAGCACAGAGGCTATAGCGGAATTAGCATTTGCAGAGACAAGTGGAAAATTAGTACCAGCAAAAATAGGGTGGTCAAACATATATAATGACCAATTTGCACCTTGGGTTAATATAGACAACAACCAAGAGTCTTATAAACCGCAAACATACACTACGGAAGCTATATCGGAATTAGCATTTGCAGAGACAAGTGGTAAAATAATACCTGAAATAGTAGGTTGGTCAAATGTATATAATGACCAAGCAACACCGTGGAGTGATATTAATGATACTCAAACTACAAACTGGACAGATGTAAATAATAATGCTACATCGTGCTGTTAATAATCAATAAAGGACATCGCATATGCCAAGTACTTATTCCACCTCATTACGGCTAGAACTTATAGGTTCGGGAGAACAGTCTGGCACATGGGGAAATACCACTAATAACAACCTTGGAACTCTTATAGAGCAATCTATAGCAGGGGTTGTAAATATTTCCGTATCTACGGCGGATATAATTTTAACTAATTATAACGGTGTAACAGATCAGGCTAGGCAAGCTGTATTAAATGTTATTGGTACTACATCTGCAACTAGAAACATAATTGCTCCTTTGGTTTCAAAAACCTACATTATTAAAAATGCTACTACAGGTGGGTTTGATATTGTTATAAAAGCGACTTCTGGCACTGGGGTTACTATACCTAATGGTGGTACAAGTACCGTATATTGTAACGGGGCAAATTTTTTCCTAGTCACTGGCTCTATACCAAATGCAAACCAAGATTTAAACGGATTTAACTTTACAGGGGCAGCTGCTTCAACCGCAGCTGGTGGGCTTGTTGAATACAGCCAAATGAACACTGCAATATTAAATGCTCAAAACGATAATGCAGGTACATTTCAAAAGCAATTATTTACAGCTTTTAGCACAACGGGGGGTACAGTTGCATTTACACTGCCTGTTGCATCACTTACTACAGCCCCTATGGCTAAGTTTACAGGTAGCATCGCTGTTACTACAGGTGTTCTTACTGTAACTGCCGTTGCAAGTGGTGTGTTGTATGTTGGTATGGCTATTACAGGGACAGCTGTTGTTGCTGGCACTTATATCACGGCTTTGGGTACTGGAACAGGGGATGTTGGCACATACACCACAAACCAAACAGTAGTCGCTGCATCTACAGCAATGACAGGCTACGCTGGTATAATAACAAACCAAAGATTGCGGTTGAAGTTTAACGCTACAGGTACAGGCACCCCCACTTTATCTGTTTCTGGATTAACAGCTAAGAATATTAAACAGTACAATGATTTAGGTGTAAAAGCAGCCCCTGTTATTAAAATTAACATGCTTGTTGATGTTGAATACGATGGCACTGATTATGTTATTCTCAATCCTTTAACGCCTACTGTAACTGTACCAACATTATCGCCTATACAACCATTTACAGCTACTGTTGCAGCAAGTGCAATGACTGTAACACTACAACCAACTTCTATAGATTTTAGGTCAACAACGCTTTCATCTGGAGCAGTGACAACAGTAGATATAGCCACAGCAGTTACACTGGTTATTCCATCAGGGGCAACCCTAGGAACCGCAAATGCTATAACATCTAATTTAGCTATTATTGCTATTAACAACGCAGGTACTGTGGTATTAGGCGTTTCTAATATAGCTGGAGGAGTTGATCTAACAGAATCAGGACTTATAACTTCGACAACTATAAGTGCAGTCTCGGATTCAAGCACTGTTATTTACTCAACTTCTGCTCAAACATCTAAAGCCTACCGAGTCATTGGTTATATTGAATCAACACAGGCAACCGCTGGTACATGGGCAACAACGCCGTCTCTTGTTCAAGGAGTTGGTGGACAGAACTTGGTAATGGGTACTTTAGGATATGGACAGACTTGGCAGAATATGACCGCAAGTAGAACAACAAGTGTGAATTACTATAATACTACAGGTAAACCAATACAAGTTCTTATGTCAACCACTGGTGGTGGCCAAGGAACAATGATATTAAGTATCAATGGATCAATAGTTATAGTTGGTGGTATTGACGGTAGTGCTTCAAATAACGGAAATAATGTAGGGGCTATAATACCTAACGGGTCGTATTATACACTAACAGGCTATGCTGCATCCTATTGGTATGAACTCAGATAAGGAATAAACATGTACTACAAAGACACAAATAACAACCTACACTTTCTTGATTCTACTGAGTTTGAATACTTACTTCCTGCTGATTGCGTAGCGATTACAGATGAAGAAGCACAAGCTATACAAGCAGAGATTGAGGCTAATCAACCCGCTCCAGTTGAGCTAACACCACAAGAAAAGTTGGCAAATGCTGGGTTAAGCGTGGATGAACTTAAGTCACTACTGGGTATCAATGGAAACTAACTTTAAATCCTCTTTAGATCATATCCTTAAGAGTGAAGGCGGCTTTCAAGATGATCCTAGAGATCCGGGAAATGCGCTTCCTGATGGTAGAAAAGGCTGTACTAATTTAGGTGTAACTCAAACTGCATGGGAAGCTTATGTTGGGCACAAAGTCAGTACAGCTGACATGAAAGCTTTAACACCTGAAAAGGTTGCTCCATTTTATAAACATAAATATTGGGATCTGGCACATGGCGATGATTTACCCAGTGGTATTGACTATCTTGCTTTTGATTTTGCTATCAATGCAGGGGCCGGACGTGCGATAAAAACACTACAAACAGCCGTAGGTGTAACAGCGGATGGGGCTATAGGCCCAAAGACATTACAAGCAGTGAAAGCTGCAAGCAGTAAAGAACTTATTAATAAGTACACACAAGCTAAAGAAGCATTTTATAGAGGTCTTCCCTCGTTTCCTATATATGGTAAGGGATGGTTAGCACGTACTAATGCTGTTGATGCAACAGCTAAAACATTGATAGGATAAACTATGCCATTACAGAAGTTAAAGTTAGTTCCGGGCCTTAACCGTGAGGGAACTAATTATTCTAACGAAGGTGGTTGGTACGATGGTGATAAGATACGTTTTCGTTCTGGCAATCCTGAGAAACTAGGTGGTTGGACTACATTAGACGCAACTAATAATTCATTTTTAGGTACAGCACGATCTTTGTGGAACTGGATTGATTTTGATGGGAGTAACTATTTAGGTATAGGTACTAACTTAAAATACTACATTGAAAAAGGTGGAGCATATAATGATATTACTCCCATTAGAGCTACATTTACTTCACCTGCCACTAACAACTGTTTTATTACTACCGCAGGGTCGAAAGTTGTAAAAGTTAGAATAATAGCTAATGGTGCTACTAATAATGATTTTGTTACTTTTTCTGGAGTTGTTGCTGTTGGGGGTATACCTGCGTCAAGTTTGAATAAAGAATTTCAATTAACTTATATAGATGCTAGTAATTTTAGTATTCTTGTAGACACAGCTGCAACAAGTACCGCAACAGGCGGTGGTACTACAATAACCGCAGCTTTTCAAGTATCTACAGGTTTGTCAAATTCTATTGTTGGTACTGGTTGGGGAGCAGGTCCTTATGCTCAATATGCTCCGGAAACTCTTACAAACCCATTCACTGCCACAGCTACGGGCATATCTGTACTGACAGTTGCTCAAACAGCTCACGGCTTAACTACCGGAGACTACGTTTCTTTTTACAGTATTGGATCAGACCCTTGCGGTATTAATAAAACTGTTTTGCAAAAAGCTTTTAAAGTAACTGTAACAGGTGTAGATACTTATACTATTTCTACAGTAATAGGTTCTCTAACTTATACTACAACTTCAACTGCGGCGTCTGGTGGTACAGTCGTTGTTTATATGCCAGCAAGTATCCCTGCTAGAACATGGGGTAGTGCGTACACTAGCGGTGGCGGTGTTACTGAGCAATTAACTTTGTGGAGCGCAGATAACTATGGGCAGGACCTTGTTTTAGCAGTTCGAGGATCGTCTATATATTATTGGAAAGATGCTACAGGGACCTCTGTCAGAGCATCATTACTCTCCACTGTTGCTAATAATACTACCGCACTAACTACTACAGCAACATTTGCATCTGGTGCAACAAGTATTACAGTAGGTATATCTACAGGTATTAGTGCAGGATCTTTAATAACGGGTATTGGTATACCAAGTGGTACATACGTAAGTTATTCGTATCTTGGGGGCAATACAATTCCTATCGCGGGTACAACAACTTCTGCAAGTGCAGGAGATTACACTTTTACTTACTCTGGGGCATTTGTTCCATTTGCCACTAATCAAGTTATGGCGTCCGCATTGCAGCGATTTGTCATTGCGTTTGGAGCTAACTCATATGTTCCGGGGACTCCGGCAACGGATTTTGACCCTATGCTTGTACGTTGGTCAGACCAAGGGGTTCCTTACGATTGGGTGCCTACTATAATTAACCAATCTGGTGAGTTTAGACTTACACATGGTTCTTATATAGTAACTGCTCAAGTTACTCGTGTTGAAAATTTAGTATGGACAGATTCTTGTCTATATAGTATGCAATATCTTGGTCCTCCGTATGTTTATAAATTTGACGTACTAATGGACAACATTTCTATTATATCTCCCAATGCTGCAGTAAGTGTAAACAATGTTACTTATTGGATGGGGATTGATAAGTTTTACATGTATAACGGTACAGTATCTACGCTTAACTGTACACTGAAGCAGTATGTGTTTGAAGATCTTAATTCATCACAAGGGTATCAGATTTTTGCAGGGGGGAACTCAGGTTATAATGAAGTTTGGTGGTTCTATTGTTCTGAAGACGCTAGTATTATTGACCGATATGTTATTTATAACTATTTAGATAATGTTTGGTATTCAGGTAATATGACTAGAACTGCTTGGATAGATTCAGGCATAAGACCTTACCCAATGGCTGCTAACTATATGCCGTTATGTGGATTTACAGGTTCTATTTATGAAAATATACTAACAGTAGATAATGTCTATTATGGATCTATATCTATAGGAAGTGTTATTACAGGATCAATGGTTGATAGTAATACAACTATAATGACACAATTAACTGGCGATACAGGTGATGTTGGAACATACCAAGTTAATTATTATCAAACTGTATCAACAACATCAATGTTTGTATCTAACCTTAATAATGGACATATTTTGTATCATGAAGCTTCGGTAGATGATAATGCTTCAGACCAAACGGTTCCTATAATTTCGTATGTTCAATCTTCTGATTTTGATATTGAAGATGGTCAAAACTTTGGTTTTGTATGGCGTATATTGCCTGACGTAAACTTTAACGGATCAAATGTAAATAATCCTTATGTGACTATTACTATCAAACCAAGACAAAATTCCGGTGCACCATATGGTACAGCAGATGCACCTGTAGTAACAAGTTCAGACAACTATGCCTTACCTTATCCACCCAACTCAAGCGTGTACGTAGTACAACAGTTTACAGGGCAAGTTTATACAAGGCTGCGCGGTAGACAGATGAGCTTTAGAATTGAGTCTGATTCGTTAGGTGTTGCTTGGCAGTTGGGTAATCCTAGGTATGACGTGCGTCCTGATGGGAGGCGCTAGATATACAAGGATTCTAAAAATACATGTACAAGGATTCTAAATAAAGATGTATAATAAACTTTCTATTAATTGGGGGTTTATTATGAGCTTTAGAAAAGATAAAACGGGAATGGTATTTGGTAAATTAACTGTATTAAATTACGTTGGAATGAATATTCACCATCAAAGTTTGTGGTTATGTAGTTGCACATGTGGAAATACAACTACCGTAGTTTCAGGATCCTTAGCTAATGGTAATACTGTGTCTTGCGGATGTTACTTAAAAGAAAAAATAACAAAACACGGGGGATGGAAGAAAAGCTCATACAATACTTGGCGAGCTATGATTAGACGTTGTAATAATCCAAAAGATAAAGATTATTGTAAATACGGTGCGGTAGGTATAAAAGTATGCCCAGAATGGTTAGATTATTTAAGTTTTGAAAAGGATATGGGAGAACCTGTTGGTACTGAAACTTTAGATAGAATAGATACATATGGAAACTATACAAAAGAAAATTGCAGATGGGCGAGTGTGACTATTCAAAATAGAAATGTAAGATTACGTAAAACAAATGCAACAGGGTATATTGGAGTAAGTAAAGTATATGGTAAGTATATGGCAAAAATAACTGTTAAAAAAAATGCATACTACTCTAAAGTATTTGATACTGTTGAAGAGGCTGCACAAGCACGTAAAGAATTAGAACTTAAATATTGGGGAGGGAAGTAATGACAACTATTGCAACCTTAATTCCATCTAAAGCACCTAACTTACCTCTTGCGCCTCAAATTTATAATCAACAGGCGTTTGATAAATATAGTAATATTTTACGGCTTTATTTTAATCAGATAGATAATTTCAGTGCATCTTTAATTAGTGACGTAGGAATAGGGTTATTACGTTCTCCTTATGGCGCTTTTGAAGATACCGTATCACATACTGTTACAGCAAACACAGCTAACGCCATGACGTTTAATACTACTGATTATAGTAGTGGTGTAACTATAGTTGGTGGGTCTAAAATCACCGCAACATATTCGGGTATATATAATCTTCAATTTAGTACGCAATTTCAAAACACTGATACTCAGCTTCACGATGTTAGTATTTGGCTGCGTATAAATGGTGTAGATGTTGTAGGCTCTACGGGATATGTTTCTGTACCTAATAGTCATGGGGGTATACCGGGGCATAGTATCAATGGTTGGAACTTTTTTGTGCAGTTAAATGCAAGTGATTATGTTGAGATTTGGTGGTCTACAGACAGTGCAAACGTAACTATTCAAGCATACGCAGCTGGGGCTTCACCAACTAGACCATCAACTGCATCTAACGTAGCAACACTAACATTTGTATCTGCACTCCCAGCATGATAAACTCAGTAAAAACAATACATAAGCGTTATAATGAGTAACTAGAAACAATACATAAGGGTTATAATGAGTAACTTAGCCGAACTTGGAACGATGCCTGAAATACTACGCATTGAGCAAGAACTACTGCAGATGCCACAAGTAGAGTTACCTATTGAACATTATCAAATAGATGGTGTTTATGTAAGGAGTATGTTTATACCTGCAGGGACTATATTAACAGGGAAGATACACAATTTTGAAAGCATTGCTATTTTAGCTAAAGGCAGAATAAGAATCACCAACGGAACTGAATCTTACATTATTTCTGAAGGCCACATCATGGTTGATAAACCGGGTGTTAAGCGTTTAGGTTATGCAGAAACAGATGTAATTTTTATTACCGTACATAGAACAGATAACATAGAGATTGAAGCTATTGAAAAAGAACTCGTCTCTGCTACCTTTGAAGAATATCAACAGCAGTTGCTGTTAGGAGCACCATCATGGCATTTGTAGTATCAGCCGCAGCTACTGCGGCATCGGCAGCGGCGTTTGTAGCAGCAGGTGGGGTTGCAGCGGGCAGTGCTGCTGTTACTGCAGCGACAGTAGGTAGTGTTGTTGGCGGAGGATTAGCAGCAGGTGCTGTTGGAGCAGGTTTAGGTGCTATAACCTCAGCAGCGACAGGTCAGGATGTTGGTAAAGGTGCGCTAATGGGGGGGATTGGTGGAGTTGTTACCGGAGGAATGGCTAGTGGTTTAAGTGCAGGATTAGGTGCTGCAGCAAGTGGCACTGGGGCGTCCACAGCTATTGGCGCTGCTTCTGGTGCCGCAGGTGGTGCCGCTGGGGCTGCCGCAGGTGGTGAAGACCCTTTAACAGGGGCAGCACTTGGTGGAGCTGCTGGGGGTATCGGAGGGTATATGAAAGGGGTTGATTCTGTGGGTACAGGTGAAACTCTAGCTGATGTATCAGACGTAGGTGGCTCAACTGCGGCAGTGGGTGCTGGTGATGGTGTTAAAATAAGCCCTGCAACTCTTTCTCAAACTCCATTGGGTCCTGATATACCTATAGCTTTTGAACCTAACCCAACCCCGATGACTTCTGGAGATATGTCGTCAGCTATTAGGCAACCTATAACCACTTCTGCTCCACCTATGGGGCCAGGTTCTTATGCAAGTAATACTGCTGCTATTAATGCTGTGAACACACCTTCTGCTGTTTCTCCTGCAGCAGCTTCACCATCTAATGTGGGCTATATAGACAAAGGTGTTAAACTGATTAAGGACAATCCAGCTATAGCAATGCAGTTGGGGGGTGCAGCGATGAATATGATGGGAGGTACTTCTAGCAAACAACAATCTCAAGCACCTGCTACTGCTAGTATCTACGACCCTATACCTTATATACAACAAGATATTCCAAGGACTACCGTGCCACAATATTATTATGCTGTTGGCGGATCTGTAACTGACGCATCTCAACAAGGCCAAATGAATCCAATTGTAGCCAGAGCTATGCAACAAATTCAACAAGCACAACCACAAGCTCAACAGCCTGTACAGCCTCAACAAACACCTGCTCCGCAGGGGATAATGGGTGCACAACCAATGCCACAAGTTAAACCTGCACAACCTGTACAACAACCTGTACAACAACCTGTACAACCAATGCCACAAGCTCAACCTACTCAAATGGCAGCTACTGGTGGTATGATGAGGGATAATTTAGGCGGGTACTCACATGGCGGTATTGCAGGGTTGACTAGAGGTCCAGGGGATGGTGTTAGTGATTCAATCCCCGCTCAAATAGGTGATAGTGGTAAACAACCTGCGAGACTTGCTGATGGTGAATTTGTTATCCCTGCACGGATTGTATCTGAGTTAGGTAATGGTTCTACTGAAGCAGGTGCTAAATCTCTTCAAGCAATGGTTGATAGAGTACAAAAACGTAGAAGTAAAACTGTAGGTAAAGGTAAGGTTGCTGTAGATTCAAAAGCACGTAAAGGCCTGCTTGCATGAATTTAAAAGTACAACATGTAGATCCTAACTACATACATCAGGTATGGCCTTTTGTTGAGCCTTTATTAAAACCTGTATTTGAGAAAAGTAATACTAGTAAATACTACTCTATAGATAACTTAAAAGAATATCTTATACGTGGAGAACAAACATTACTTGTTGGTAGCAATAGTGATAACACCATATTAGGTTGCGTCACTATACAATGGTTAAATTATCCATATGCACGAGTTGCATATGTTTCAGCTTTTGGCGGTAATTTTGGCAATTCTATAGAACATCATAAAGGGTTTATAGATTGGCTTAAAGCTATGGGGGCGACTCGTATTGAATGTTCTGTTCGCCCTTCGGTAGCAAGATTACTGCAAAGACAATCAGGGTATGTGCCCAACAAACAAATTAGTATGGAGTTAGCGTTATGATATTCAAAGTAAGTAATCTTCACAAATTCTTTTTTACTTATATTTGCCCAAGGTTTTATGGAGGTTCCCCCCCTTCTACTCCTAGTCAAACTACGCAGACAGTAAATCAAAATACCATACCTGCGGAGTTAATGCCTTATGTTAAGAACATGCTTAATAGGGCAGAACCTTTATCTCAATCAGCTTATGTCCCATATAGTACCAATGCGGCAGACTATGTGGCAGGTTTCAGTCCATTACAAAAACAAGCTCAAGCAGGTGCTGCTAATCTACAAACTCCGGGCCAGTTTGCCCCTGCGTCTCAAATGGCAGGACTAAGTGGTTTAGGGTCTATGATGGCTGGACAAAATTACGCTCAACAAGCTACCGACCCAAATGCCATAAAGGCATACATGAACCCCTACTTGAAACAGTCGTTAGACCCACAACTACAGCTATTAAATCAACAATTTGGTATTAAAGGAGCACAACAACAAGGTGCAGCAACTCAAGCAGGGGCGTTTGGTGGGAGTCGTGAGGCATTAAGCAATGCTATGGTAGGGCAAGGACAAGCTCTTGCGCAACAGGAAATGATAGGCCAAGGATATAATCAAGCCTTTAACAATGCACAACAGGCACAGCAATTTGGTGCAAATCTAGGTCTTCAAGGCTACGGGCAAGCTATACAAGCTGCAGGGCAACTAGGCCAACTAGGTACACAACAACTAGCTGCGCAAACTAGCATATTAGGTACACAAGCTCAGTTTGGTGCACAGCAACAAGCTCAACAACAGCAAGCTATTGATCAAGCTGTACTTAACTA
>Ga0181344_1000548_pt1 | contig 14773 bp, 7 predicted proteins | sample Su13VDMLBDD_FD_130098 | JGI IMG/M metagenome (GOLD analysis project Ga0181344, IMG submission 130098) | Freshwater viral communities from Lake Michigan, USA - Su13.VD.MLB.D.D | ecosystem: Environmental > Aquatic > Freshwater > Lake | place: USA: Michigan | collected 2013-07-15
ATTTCCGAAGCAGCTACGGCTACTGATTCAATTTCAGGACAAGCAGAGTTCGGTGGTTCAATTTCCGAAACCTCTACGGCTACCGATTCAGTTTTAGGACAAGCAGTTTTTGGTGGTTTAATTTCCGAAGCAGCTACGGCCACCGATTCAATCTTAGGACAAGCAGTTTTCGGTGGTTCAGTTTTCGAAGCAGCTACGGCTGTCGATTCGGTTATAGGCTTAGCAGTTTTCGGTGGTTCAATTTCCGAAGCAACTACGGGAGCAGAGCTTTTTTCTGCTGCAAAGGTCTATTCATCTAGCATATTAGAAGAGTCAGCTGGAGTTGAGCTATTTTTTGCAAATCAGGGTTTCTTATCTTTTGTAGAAGAGACCGCTAACATACAGGACCTAAGTGATGCAGCCGGATCAATATTTAATGCTGAATTTATTGATGCTGTTTTTGGTATAGACGTTCCCCAGTCAGGTTTTATTATTACTGTGTCGGTCCAAGAAAATATAGCTCTTTTAGATTCGTTTTTTGCAAGGTTTTTGTGGGAGCCTGTGCCGGATGAGCAAACACCAAATTGGGGCCCCGTAAATAACACAAGTCCTACTGTTTGGGCAGCTATAGATGACAGCCAGACTGTAAACTGGCAAAATGTCAATAATGGAAACTCTCCCAATTGGGCAGACATCAACGATGCCCAGAGCCCGTCTTGGATAGATATTCAAACAAATTAAGGACAAAACATGACTACTGCCTACACTCCTTTACTGGGTCTCGCGCTTCCTGTAGAAGGTGAATTAGATGGCGCGTGGGGGGATATTGTAAATGACAATATCACTTCTTTATTGGAGGGGGCCATTGCAGGGTTTGCAACTGCCAGTGTTACCGCAGGGGATTGGACTTTAACAACTACGGGTTCGGGGCTTGCTAATCAGGCTCGAATGGCAATTTTAATTCCTACAGGCACCCCGGGGGTTACCAGAAACGTTATTGTCCCGTCTTACAGCAAAGCTTATTTAGTAATAAACCAATCAAATGCTTCGGTTGTTGTTAAGGGTTCTGCAACGACTGGGGTAACAATTTCTGCGGGTAATAAGAGTTTGGTGGCGTGGAACGGTTCAGATTTTGTAACGCTGGGCCTGTCTGTAGTAAGTCTAACAACAGATGTAACGGGAACGCTTCCTATTGCAAACGGGGGCATAGGCGCAGTTACATTTGCGGCTGCATCTATCGCAACTTACACGGGCACTGAAACACTAAGCAATAAAACAATTCAACCACGTGTTGTAGTTACGGCTACTGCCTCGTCAATAACAATCGATGGGGATACCACTGATATTGCAACGATGGCAAATACGGGATCAGGCACATTCACCATTAATGCGCCAACAGGTACTCCATACAACGGTCAAAAACTAGTATTGAGATTGCAGTCTACCAACAGTTTAACGTTTAGTTGGAATGCTATATTTGGGGGAGGCTCAGGACTACCGTTGCCTGTTTCATCTACTGGAAGCTCTAAGTATGACTATATGGGCTTTATATACAACTCGACTGCCTCCAAGTGGCATGTAATTGGCTCAGCTTTTGGTTATTGAGGAGATAAGTTATGGCTGACAGATATTGGGTAGGGGGCACAGGTACTTGGGGTAACAGCCAAACTACCAACTGGTCTGCAACTTCTGGCGGGACTGCTGGAGCATCTGTCCCTACTGCGTCAGATAACGTGTACTTTGATGCAAACTCAAACGTGGGAACTGGCGCATTTACAGTCACTATGGCGAACGAGCCAAGGCTGTGTAATGACTTTACAGCGTCAGGGCTGGATGGAACGATGACCCTAACAGGGGTCGGTTTGACAGTATCAGGCAGTCTTGATTGGCCCGCTGCAAACTTTAGCCCCACCTACAGCGGCACCACTACGTTTAACGCTACTACTACAGGCAAGACAATAACAGCCCGTGTTGCTTTTCCTAACTATCAAGATGTTGTCTTTGATGGAGCGGGGGGCGGATGGACGTTGGGTTTTGCACTTACCTTAGGAAATCTTGGTGGAACATTAATACTTACTAGAGGCACGTTTAGTACTTCGGGAAGCAATTACAGCGTTACCGCTAACGATTTTGAATCAAGTAATTCAAATACAAGAACATTAAATTTAAACGGTTCTACTGTTACTCTAACAGGCGTTTCAGGCACTAGATGTTGGGATATGTCAACCAGCACTAATGCAACTTTAAATGCCGGAACGTCAACAATTTTAGCAGATGGGACTTTTGAAGGAGGGGGGCTGACCTACAGTACGGTAGTATTAAGTGGCGATGGGACTAGCATCAGTGGTGCAAATACGTTTACCAACCTAACAATTGATATAATGGAAAGTAGTTTTCCAAGTCCTACTGTCCTCGCGTTTAGTTTTTCTGGAAATCAAACAATTACCGGCACTTTAAGTGGCAATAATAATACTACTGCCACTAAAAGGCTGGTTATTCGTACTGACGAAATAGGAGTAGCTCGCACATTAACTTGTGCGGCAATTACCCTAATGTCTGATGTTGACTTTAGAGACATTGCAATAGCAGGAGCAGCCTCCCCTTTATCTAGTACTCGGCTTGGTGATTGTGGGGGCAATACAGGAATTACCTTTAACGCCGGTGTCAATAAGTATTGGAACTTGGCAACAGGGGGTAATTGGAGTGCAACAGTATGGGCATTGAGTTCAGGTGGCGCTGTCTCTGCTAATAATTTTCCTTTAGCTCAAGATACGGTCATCATTGAAAACACGGGCTTAAACACAAGCGCAACAATTACTATCAATGGAAGTTTCAACATTGGAACGATAGACGCATCAACTCGCACTAACGCAATGACGTTAGCGTCCGGCTCAACCACCCCTACGTTCTACGGAAACTTTACCTACGGTTCAGGTGTAACGCCGACTGGCACTGGTACTTATTCGTTTTCTAACCGAGCCACAAAGACACTTAATTCCGGTGGAAAAACATTTACTCAGCCAGTAACGATAAATGCGCCCGGTGGTGGTATCCAGCTTTTAACGAACAATCTGACAATGAGTTCTACAAGAACTGCTACGTTGACCAACGGAACGTTAGATTTAAATGGGCAAACATTAACTGTTGGAACTGCGTTTACAACCTCCACGGGAACAAAGAATTTAACTTTTAATGGCGGCACATTAGTCTGCCCAACAGCCGCTTCCACTGCATTTAACAACGCCGCTCCCACAGGATTTACAACAACAGCAGGTACAGGTACAGGTACGATTTCCATGACTGCCGCAACTGCCAAGACATTTGTTGGCGGGGGTTCTACGTTTAACTGCACATTAAATCAAGGTGGCGCTGGTACATTGACCGTTACAGGGTCAAACACATTCAGCAACATTACCAATACTTATAAAAGTACTGGCGCAACGTCTATCTTGTTTACGGCGGCAACAACAAACACTTTTGCTGATTGGACCGCCAGTGGTGAGGCTACAAGACTTTTAACCATTGGTTCTGTCACTACTGCAAATCACACACTAGTTAAGACGGGGCTTGTCAATGTTGATTACTTATCCATTTCTCGTTCAACGGCAACAGGCGGAGGGTGGTTTGCTGGAGCAAATTCAACTGACGGGGGAAACAACACCGGCTGGGTTTTTTCGGCTGCGACAGGTGTCAGCAACGGTTTTCTGCTTTTTTTATTGTGAGGTAAAATAAAAATGCCACTCAAAAAACTTTTATTTAAGCCCGGGGTAAATCGGGAAAACACTAGGTACACCACCGAAGGCGGCTGGTACGAGTGCGAAAAAGTAAGATTTCGTCAAGGCACCCCAGAAAAAATTGGCGGATGGCAGCGCATATCAAACAACGTATTTGAGGGAGTGTGCCGCTCTCTGTGGAACTGGGTGACCCTTGCCGGAACAAATTATGTAGGGGTGGGAACAAACATAAAATTTTATTTAGAGCGTGGTGGGACTTATTTTGACATCACTCCCATCCGTGACAGCGCCACGTTGAGTGGACCATTTACCGCTTCTACTGGAAGCAGTGTTATCACTGTAAGCGACACTTCTCATGGAGCTACCACAGGGGATTCCGTTATCATAAGTGGTGCAGCAGGACTTGGTGGAAACATCACCGCAACCGTGTTAAATCAGGTGTTCGTGGTGACTGTTGTAGATGGAAACTCCTACACTATTACTGTTGGCGCTACCGCAAACGCCTCCGACATAGGTAACGGAGGGGCTACTGTTTTGGTCCAATATGAGATATCCCCGGGCCCCGAATATGTAATCCCTATAGCGGGGTGGGGAGCAGGAACATGGAGCCAAGGCGTATGGGGAAACACGGGAGTGACCTCTCTTGACACAATACGATTGTGGAGCCAAAGCAACTTAGGGCAAGACCTTGTTCTTGGTCCGCGAGGCGGGGGAGTTTATTACTGGGAAGCCGACCTTGGGGTGGACATTCATGCTGTAAATATTACATCGTTAGCGGGAGCAAATGAGTGCCCTTTATTTCAAAACTATCTTTTGGTATCAGATGCCAGTCGATTTGTTTTTGCATTTGGAACAAATGATATTGGGGAAGTTTTTCAGGACCCCATGCTTATTCGTTGGTCTGATCAGGAAAGCATTACGGATTGGGAACCGACGGCAATTAATCAGGCAGGAAGTCTTAGGTTGTCTCACGGATCAGAGATCATCACTGCGGTACAGACTCGTCAAGAGATTTTTGTTATTACGGATTCTTCCGCATACTCTTTGCAATATTTGGGGGCTCCTCTTGTTTGGGGGTCTCAGTTATTAGGGGACAACATATCAATTGCTGGTCCCAACGCTGCAATAGTTGCATCTGGAATTGTGTATTGGATGGGAGTAGACAAATTTTATTTTTATGACGGAACAATAAAAACTCTTCCATGTGATCTACGACGATACATTTTTAATGATTTAAATAAGCTTCAGTTTCAGCAGGTATTTGCCGGAACAAACGAGGCATTTAATGAGGTCTGGTGGTTTTATTGTTCTGCGGGTTCTGTCACGATAGACCAATATGTGACGTATAACTATGTGGAGCAGGTTTGGGCATATGGAACAATGGCTCGTTCTGCTTGGCTAGACTCGGGGCTGAGAGATTTTCCGATTGCCGCCACATATAGTTATAACCTTGTCAACCATGAATCCGGATTGAACGACGGGGAGGGGAATACTCCTACAGCTATTACCAGTTATATTTTGTCCTCTCAATTTGACATGGATGACGGACACAACTTTTCATTTATTTGGAGAATGTTGCCTGATTTGACTTTTGATGGCTCTACCGCAGAGAATCCATCTTTAACCATGTACCTGTATCCTCTTAAAGGAAGTGGTTCTGGATATACATCGCCTTCCTCTGTTGGGGGATCGAACAACGCCGCAGTGGTGCAATCAGTGGCTGTTCCAATTGAGGAATTTACAAACCAAGTTTATGTACGGGTTAGGGGACGACAGATGGCTATAAAAATTGAGTCCGATCAACTAGATATGACATGGCAACTTGGGGCACCACGAATTGACATTCGTCCGGACGGTAGACGATGACTTTTATTGTCACAACAGATTTTGAGCTGGGCACAATTGCGGCACCTAACCTGCCGCGTGCGCCTCTCCAATACAATGCACAGTATTTAGATCAACTAAATAATATTTTTCGGCTGTACTTTAATCGTCTAGATAATTTATTTTTAAAACTCGAGTCATTAAATTTCACTGAACTCAGAATCCCGTATGGCGCTTTCTCCAGCGATCAAGACCAGACCGCAACGGCAAACACAGCCACGCTGATGACGCTCAACACCACGGACTTTGCCAATGAGGTGTCTATTGCCACGTCCAAGATCACAGTGGCGAATGCGGGTATCTATAACTTACAGTTCAGCGCCCAGTTCCAAAACACAGACACATCCTTTCAGGATGTGTACATTTGGTTAAAGCAAGACGGGGTAGATATTCCCGGGTCAACTGGCTTTGTATCTATTCCAAACAGGCATGCTGGAACAGATGGGCACGCAATTGTTGGCTGGAACTATTTTCTAAGCATGGCGGCAAGCGACTATGTGGAAATCTACTGGTCTGTGCCTACCACCGCTGTAAGCATCCAGCATCTCGCCGCATCCGGCTCACCAACCAAGCCGTCTACCCAGTCCGTGGTAGCCACAATGACATTTGTCTCCGCGCTCCCCCCGTGATACGATCAAGAAACCCTTATGGCACAAGGAATTAACATGGCAACAGCAAATCCCCAAGGCATCATGGCCCTCCCTACAGGAGGCGCACCTGCCGACACCGGCGCACCGGCTCAACCTCAATTGGGGCTAGACGATTCCTATGATGCGGTGCAACAGGGTCTGCAAAGTGCAAGTCCCGAGGCACACTCAGCGGTTAATGCCGAGTTGGCCAAAATTGTTCCACAACTGGATCAATTAACGGATGAAGCATTAGATCAACTGCTGCAAATCATCCAGTACATGTATGACAATCCTAAAGACTATGCACAGGCATTACAGGATTTAATTGCGCAGGGTGTTGTTGAGGCGGGGGACTTGCCCGAAGAGCATGATCCTGAGTTCTTGTCTATGTTTGGCTTGATCTTAATGGAGGCAAAAAAGAGCCGCCAAGGTTCTCAGCGGTCAGCCCCTATTCAAGAGGCTCCTGTTCCGCCCATGGGCATGGCCCGTGGAGGTATTGCAGAAGCTGCCCACATGGTTGCATCCCGTGGCCGTGGCCAAGATACCATGCTGGCTCACATTACGCCCAAAGAAGCCAAGATGCTGCGTTCCAAGGGGGGTATGGGCACCATCAATCCTGCTACAGGTTTGCCCGAGTACTGGGGGTGGAAAAGTATTACTAGGGCAATAAGTGGTGTGGGAAAAGCCATTAGCGGTGCGGTCAACAGCGTAGCATCCGCCGTTAAATCTATTGTAAGTAGCCCCATTGGCAGAGTAGTGGCAACTGTTGCGTTAGCCACGTTCATTGGCCCGTCAGCTTTTGGTCTTACGGGGGCGGCAGGAGCAGCGGCATCCATGGGACTGGCCTCTGGTGCGGTGACCGCGTTAGGTGGCGGGAACATTAAAGACGTATTGAAAAGCGCGGCAATTGGTGGTGCAACAGCATTTTTTGGCGCTCCCGGCGGACCGGTCTCCAATTGGGTCGGCACTGGCGCGGGTGCAATAACAAACGCCGCTGGCAATGCAGCCGTCAGTGCCGGTATTGTGGGAACAGGTATTGGCTTGTTGACCGGCCAGAAACTGGAAGATGCTGTTAAAAGTGGTTTGACCGCTGGTGCAATCTCAGGCCTGTCTACAGGAGCCACTAAAGGCTTTGACGCACAAATTGATGCGCCCAAACTTGGCACTGTTTCTGAGATGGCCAAGAACTCAAACGTAGAGGGTAAATGGAACAACGAGACAGGTCAGTTTGAAGTTTCCGACACTGCGCAAGATGCAAATGCTCCTCCTTCGGCTGAAACTGCTCCGGTAAAAGCTTCAACAAGCATACAGAATGTAGACGGCACCGCGCCAAGGATTGAAAACATCAATGGCAGGCCAAATTATGTAACTATTGGTTCAGATGGACAACCTGTATATAGGCCCGTTCCGTTTAACGAGCGCGTAGTTAGCGATAGCGGAACAGTTACTGCGAAGCCCCCCTCTTATGATCAGCCCGGGCGTTTTGGCACTAATTCAGGAGTTCAAAATACAACCGCATCTTCTGCAATGAATGATGCTTCTTCCGGGTTCCAACCCTCTTCTTCCGTTGCAAATGCTCCCACCACCAGCCTAGATCAATTCCTTGCCCAAAACGGAGGAAGTGAATTTCCAAATGGAAGTGCACAACAGCCCAGTGGAATCGGTTCGTTATACGACAAGGCTAAGGGCATGTATAACGACTACATTTCTCCCTCCGGCATTCAAGAAAATGCAATTCCCGGGGCGGAAGCCGCTGGTCAGGCTGCGTACAACCGTAATCCAAACCTTCCGGAAAGCATTCGTGCGGCTAATTACCAAAAGGCGTATGACGCAGCAATGCCCGGAATGATTAGCACTTACGGCCCAATGGTTGGTGCAGGCCTTGGTATTGCAGCTTTGGGGGGCGCATTTACGCCAACTCCTTCTCAGCCTACTCAATTACAGAGCGACATCAACCAGCGTTTGGAGGATGAAAAAGCCCGTGTGGCGGCAAACCCCGGTGACTATGTTCCAAAAGGCTTGGAAAGATTTGGCATTAAGTACAACGAACGGGGCGAAATTATTGGTTCTGAACCATTTAACCCGGCTCCCGCACCGGGGTCCACGGAAGTGGCCGGTAATTACATGCCCTACACACCTTCTCCCTATATGACCCCCAGCGGGGCAATTGGCGGTTCTCAACCTATCTATCAGCCGTACAACACTGCCAGTATGTACACAAACCTGATGCCTCCGCAATACCGTGCCGATGGTGGCATGATGACCGCAGAACCTATGCATTTTGGATTTGGGGGAACTGTCAAAGCCGCAATTAGGGGAATTGAAGATCAGATTGCAAGAAATAAAGCGCAACAACAAGCAGAAGCAGCAGGAAAAGCACAAGCAGATCGTATATCAGAAATAAAAAACAGCTACAGGCCCCCAATACAGGCACCAATGCAACCAATGCAGGCACCAATGCAGGCACCAATGCAACCAATGCAGCCACCTGCTCAATTGCCTACGGAGGTTACCCAATACCAACAACCGTACGATCCGAATCAGGTTTCTGATTTGTCCAGACGCTTATATCCAAGCATCTACGACAGAGACTACCGCAATTCCATTTTGTCCAATACGGCAATGGGCAATAGCGGCGGTATTGCTTCTTTGGCCAAGGGCGGTTATCCTCGCCGCACGGGTCAAATATCCGGTCCGGGGACCGCGACCTCTGATTCCATCCCTGCAATGCTGTCTGACGGCGAATTTGTCATGACCGCCAAGGCCGTTCGCGGCGCTGGCAAGGGCAATCGCTTAGCCGGAGCAAAGAAAATGTACGCTTTGATGCACCAACTCGAACGTAACGCAGCACGGGGATAAAAGATGGCAACCGAAACCACAGAACAAATAGTCCGGGAATCCCCGGAAGTTGAAGCGTATAAGCTAAATATGATGAGGGCCGCAACGGCCTTGCAGCCCCCTCAGCTTCCCGGGTATCAAGTTGCAGGGATGTCCCCGCAACAGACCGCAGCCATGCAGGCTGGGCAACAAGGTATTGGCGCATATTCTCCATATTTGCAGGCCGGTCAGGCGGCATTAACTGCCGGTACTGCCACGACAGGGGAAGCGGCAGACGCATTACGTGCCTCCGACACCCGTGGCCAATTTGCTGCGGCGCAGCAGGCACTGAACAATGCGGCTGTCCCTGCATCTCAAATAGGTCAGTTAGCCAATGTCGCCGGTTCAGGGCTGGGGTACTTGTCTGCGGGGGCTACGGATATTGATCGTGCCCAACAGATGGCGCAATTGTCTGCGCAAGCTGATTTACAGCCGTCTCAGAACATGATGATGAATGCTGCGCAACGAGCCGAGCTTGCTGCGTATCAGCCCGGGTTCGGGCAGGCTTCTCAAGCCTTGGGTACGGCTCAACAACAAATCATGGATGCAGGGCCTTCTGATTTTTCTCCATCCAATGCACTGATGGGTCGAGGTTTGTTTCAAAGTGATTTAGCTGCACAGCAGGCTCAAATGGCCGCAGCGCAGCCCGGGTTTGGTCAGGGGCAGGGCGCTCTGCAATCAGGCATTGGCGCACTGCAAGGAGCGGCGCAACGATATGACCCGTCCTCTGCTCAAGCGTACATGAATCCGTACCAGCAGCAGGTTATCGATGAGGCCATGCGCCAAATAGACCGCCAAGGTGCAATTCAACAAACTAACTTACAGAGTCAAGCTACACGTGCGGGAGCTTTTGGTGGCTCAAGAGAAGGGGTACAGCGGGCAGAACTTGGTCGTAACTTAGCTGAGACAAAAAACGCTGCCATCATTGGTGCGTTGCAACAGGGGTATGGAACTGCTCAACAGCAAGCACAACAGGCTTTCGAGCAGCAACAGCAGCGACAATTGGCTCAAGGTCAGGGCTTGGCCCAAACGGGTGCTACAGCCGGAAGCCTTGCTTCACAACAGGGCCAGTTGGGCTTGCAAGCGGCGCAACAGCAGTTTCAATCGGCTGGCTACGATGCCAATACAGCCATGCAACTGGCTCAGTTGCAGCAGACTCAACAACAACAGGGCTTGGCTCAGTCACAGGCCATGCAGGGCATCGGTGCGTTGTATGGCCAGCAAGCTGGCCAACAGGCAGGGTTGCAACAGGCAGGCGCTCAATACGCGGGCAATGTTGGCCAAAACCTTGGTGCTCAAGAAATGCAACAGGCAGGCCTTGGTCAAAGTGCTGCAAGCCTGTACGGTCAATTGGGTTCTCAGCAAGCAGGATTGGCAGGCCAACAAGCGGGAATCGCGGGCCAGCAAGCCGGTATTCTTGGCCAACAGTCCCAGCTACAACAACAGCTTGGTCAGGGTATTGGCTCATTGGCTGGTCAACAGTTTGGTATTGGCTCACAGATGTCGCAGGGCCTTGGTGCTTTGGGAGGCCAGTTGGGTCAATTGGGTGTTCAGCAAGGTGCTATGGGTCAGGCTGCACAACAGCTTGGCCAAGGCGATGTAAACTTCTTGTACAACCTCGGTTCTCAGCAACAGAGACAACAACAAGCGGTGCTGGATGCCCAGCGGGCTTCGGCAATGCAGACCGCTATGCAGCCGTACCAACAGTTGGCATTCCAATCGGATATTTACAAAGGCGCACCGTCTACGCAAATGGCAATAACATCTCAGGCCTCTCCAACACCAAGTCCGTTCCAGCAGATTGCGGGTTTGGGAACGGGCATTTTGGGCACTGCCGCAGCAGTAAACAAATCAGGCCTCTTTTAAGGAAACATGATGAAAGATTCAGCAGTTCTCAAGCGTTCCATGTTTTCTGATAAGTTGCCCAAGTCTGTGCGCAACAGCGGAATCATGGCTGGGTTTGAAGATGACGAGATGTTGGAGCCTCCAGAGCAAAATGAGATGCCTCAGATGGCGCGTACGCCACAGAATCCAGAAATCTTGATGAACAACATGCGGGGCGACATGCGCTCTGTTGATGCACGGTACCAAGAGCTTGCCCAGATGGTGGGCGAAGAAGCTGCTCAGGAGACTCCTCCTGAAGTCTTGGCCATGCTTCAAATGCAGTTTGGGCAGCAGCAGGGAGGTATCGGTGCGTTGCCGCAAGGCGCGGGCATGATGCCTCCTCCAATGGGCGGTGGCGAACCCATGGGAGCACCCGGCGGGGCCCCTGCAATGCCCTCCCTACAGGGTGGAATGCCTCCACAAGGAGCTATGCCACCCGGCATGGAGAGTGCTCCCCCTTTCTCTCAGGGCGGGGCTGAGCAGGCTCCGCAGGGTTTTGCATATGGCGGCTACGTTCCGGGCTTTGCCAAAGGGGGTTCCCCTAAAAAAGGATTGGACGAACAACTGTTGGAAGGTGGTGGTGGTGGTGGCGGACTCAGTGCGGCCAACCGTCCTTTTGAAATCACTCCGATAGGCCAACAAGCTCTGTCCAAATCGTCTTCAGGCGCGTCGTTCAGGGATTACTTGGCCCAAAAAGCCGCTGAAACACGTCAATATTTTGGCAACATAAACCAATATTTTGGTGCGAAAACAATGGCCCCACAGCCAACAGTCACCCGTATGACGGGAGGAAACCCTCCTATGAACTTGAGCGTTCAAAGCAGGGACACATTAGTTAAAGATCCCGCAACAGGGGTAATTAAGCCCGCAACGGGAACAAAGTTTGCCCCATATACGACCATGGGCCCACCTACTTCGCCTACCCTTACCAACGGGTTTGCTCAGGGCATGAATAGGTTGGTTGTGGAATATCCGCGTGTTGCAGCTTTGTTGCCCCCTTCTATACTGGCTGCCGTGGGCGTTGTTGGACCTAACTTAACGGCAGAACAACGTTCTACGCCTTTGTCTCCGGAAGAACAGGCTAGGTACGATGCCGTTATGGCGCAAATCGATGCTGTTAATGCGCCTCCTCCAAAGTTTGTTGGGGGCGGACCGTTTGATGGCGTAACTCCACCTCCAATCCCTGCTCCAGAGGCAAAAGAGGAAGTTGTCCCTGTTGCCGAAACGGAGGACCAAACAACAAATGAGTTCATCAATCAGAATTTGGCCAAGCCTAAGGAGCTGAGCCGCATTGAACGCATTAAGGCCGCTCAGGAAGAGTACACGCCGCTGTACAAAGAACTGATTGGTGACTCAAATGAGGATGCCAAAACAAATGCAATGCTGTTGTTGGCCGATGCCGGATTTAAGCTGGCCTCAACCTACAAGCCTACGCTTGCCATGGCAGTTGCCGAATCAGCAAAAGACCTTCCACGCGGTTTTGCAAACATCATTGCGCAAGCCAAGGATCGCGACATCAAACTCAAGACCGCAGCACTTACTCAGGCCATCTCCGATGTGCAAGAGCAAGACAGATACGCTCAGGCGCTCAAGATGCAAATCCTCAAGGGCGATTACGATTTGCTCAAGACGCAGGCCAAAGAGGGGGCCATCATCATAGAAGATGCGGGCTTAGGCGGTCGAGTATCCAAGACCAAGTCTGGTAGCTTTGTTGGATTCCACTTGGACCCTAACGATCCTGCTGTAAAAACTGCATTGGGAACCCCAGATAAGCCAAATGCCTATACCTTACGTGACACGGACAATCCGTTTGTCATGAATCAAGGGCCTTCTCCCACCACTGTAGTAACAGATAAGGAGGGTCGGGTTGCCTTGGGTCGTTCATTGGCCATGATAGACAACAATCTTAAAACAATTGAGGGCATGAAAGGGGTTGTACAAAATGCCTACAGCCCCGGTACATGGTTCGCGGACAAGGTCAACAACATCTTTGTTCCTATCTCTGGTGGATTACTCAAGCCAAACTTTGATACCGCTGGCGCTGTTACACAACTGAAAAATGATTTCAGTAGGGTGACCAAGAATTCCGCCGCTGCCGCTGAATCAGGACGTATTTCCAATCAGCAGCAGGAATGGGAACGTGAAAACGCAAGTATGTTGGCCAATCCCGCAGGATTCTTTGAGAACCCTGAATTGGCTGCAAAAAATCTTGGATCTTTGGAAGCTACAAACCGCAACATGCGTCAGCAAATCTTAACTCAGTTGGGGTATGAATCAAACGACTATGTCATGCGCACCCCCAATACTGGAACAAAGAACGATCCTTATCAGATCAGTTCCGATCCAAGGGAACAGCAGATCATGTTTAACTTTCTTGGCAGTACCTTTGGCCGAGTCCAAGACCCCAAAGCAGTGGTGTACTTGAGATTGCCTAATGGTAAAGTGGATGCATTTAATCCCTCTCAATTGCGTGCACAAACAGGACGTTAAATGGTCACTCTCACAAACACTCGTGGCGAAACTGTTGACCTAACCACCGGAGAAGTTGTGGGCCGCGTAGAGGGTGCGCCTGTTGAAGCTGAGCCACGAAAAACGAAGCAAGAAACACCTTCTTCGGCGATGGATACCATCAACCAGTTGTCGTGGGGGTTTAACTCCGCATTGTTTGCTTTGCCTGATGCTGCTCAACGAGCTATCGGCAGCGGATTGGGAATGAAAGATGACGAAATCTTTCAGTTCACCCGACTATTTAATAAAGGGGAGAAAGCTCCCCAAAACACGGTAGACCGCTACACCCGCGCCGTTGGCGAAGGTGTGGGCGGTACTTTGCCATTCACAGGAATTTTGGCGTGGGCAGCAAAAAGTCGCCCACTTGTCACTGCTGCCCAACCCGGCGCAGGAATACTTAAAGGAATTGCAAATGACGCTATCAGCTTTGTTCAAAAAAATCCAAGGCTCGCTGCTGCAACTGACATCGCGTTTGGTGCAGGCTACGAAGGATTTCGCCAAGCGGTGGAAGAAAACGTAAGCGACGACAACCCTAACAAAAAGCTTTATACCGAGCTGATGCCCATGGCGGCATTCATGGGCTTGCCCCTTGCAATGCAGCTTAATCCCACTCGCAATGTTGCAAAAGCGGTTGGGGACAAGGTCAGTGGATTTATTCCAAAGAAAGCTGATCTTGGTGCAGTAGAGCAAGAAGCTATTGAATCGCTCCCCGGTGTCTACAACTTGCCTATCATCAACATCGTTCCCCGCATGCTGATGAAGCGTGCTGAAAACAAGTTGGAAAAGGTGTTTGGCCCGATAGCCGAGAGCCCCGAAGCACAACAAGCCCTTGCCCAATTGCAAGCCCACTTGGCTGACCCACGAGTTGCAGATGTGTTCTTGGTCGGTGGCAAACCTACTTTTGACGTAGCCGAGCAGACCATGTTCGGCCCCTTGTTGACAGAGAAAGCAAAACTACTTGAGCAGCTCGGCCCTAAAGAACTGGCCAGCGTCAAGTTGCGGATTTCTGAAAATCAACAAAAACTGGAAAGTTTGTTTCAATCTTTTGCTCCCGAAGCACGCAAACCTATTGAAGAAGCATTCATGGCTGCGCAAGCGGATCGCCAAGCGTTCTTCGAGAACATGCTGAAACAGAAGTCCGATCTGACTGCGGCGGAAATTGCTGCGGTGTCCGAGCGCCTCGGACCACAGGACATCAGCAACCTGAACAACGAGTTGCGTGGCGTGCTCATGGCCAACATGGAAATGAGTGCTGCCCAGCGCCGTGGCATTTTGCGC
>Ga0181344_1000550_pt1 | contig 14744 bp, 11 predicted proteins | sample Su13VDMLBDD_FD_130098 | JGI IMG/M metagenome (GOLD analysis project Ga0181344, IMG submission 130098) | Freshwater viral communities from Lake Michigan, USA - Su13.VD.MLB.D.D | ecosystem: Environmental > Aquatic > Freshwater > Lake | place: USA: Michigan | collected 2013-07-15
AGTTTTTAAGTTCATATTATTTATTTTTTATTTTATTCTTCAATTAATGCTAATACATGTGCTTCAGCTACAGCAAGGTATTCTACACCTTCCCATTCTAATTTTGCAGGACCTACTTGTGGTAGTACTACTTTGTCTCCTACTTTAAAAGACATAGGAACACGAGCATCACCTGCTGCATTCCATTTTCCTGGTCCCACATCAATAATTGTTCCAACAATTGCTTTTTCTTGCGACAAATCTGGAATGATGAATTTGCCGTGCATTTTTTCTGTTTTTTCGTCCACCTTTATAATAAGGGCGTCCCATACTGCTTTAATCATATACCTAGTGCTTTTTTAAATTTATCAAGTGTTTGTTTATGTTCTATAACATATTCTTTAAGAGTAAGTATTGCTTTACTATCTACCATTTTACCACGTACTAATTTAGTTACAATAGATTCTAACGAACTATAATAGCCAACGGCCATCATGTTATCGTTATAACCTGGTTCCATTAGTGTGTAGCAATTTTTATCCTCATGAATTTCATAAGGGGCAAACAGAGGATCTTTGATGATTACTACATCTTTAGTTTGTCCCTTTTGACGTCCGCGACGTCCTTGTGTTGAATCACTCATAACTTTTATTAATTTGTTATATATAAATATATGCTAGTTAATGGGGTCTCCCACAACTTCCTCAACAATTTCAGCTTCCTCTACTAATTCACAAAAGAATAAGCGATCTCCTTGTTTAAATGTTCTATGTAATGGTGATATTTTGTTCCATTCAGGCCCTAATGGTTCATAATCAGCGCTCATGTTTCGACGCACTATGAACAATTCATCATTTATTTTAATTATATTAGGCATTATGATATTTGTAATTCAGGTAAATAATATACTGAGTATCCTGTTTCTGTTTTAAATTCAAGTTTAAGTAATCCTTGTGTACTTAAGTATCCTTTAGCTTCAGTCATATCATCTTTATTTGCATTAAGGATTTCCTTTACATATGCAGAATTAAATGACACGAATCCATCATGTAGATTTTCAAATGATGCTTCTGTTGTAAATTCTACTTTATTTGAATGTGACGTTGGTTCTCCTAAAACAAATTTTACTTGTTTATTTCCTTCATCATTTGTGATAGTAGACATTCTAAATATGTCTTTAACATTTGATCCCAAAGCACCTTTTGCTTTAGCAAAGCGCATAATAAATTCAGAATCAACTACAAACGATACTTCATATCCAGGTTCTGATATTTCAGGTGTGGTTTGAATAATATAAGGATCTGCTAATGAATATTGTAGTGAGAAATTTGAATCTTCAATTTGTAATTTAGTAGGTACTTTATGTGTTTTTTCAATATTAATTATAACGTCCATATCTAGGATACTTAACATTTTAAGTAATCCACTTGTATTGAATATACCTAATGTACCATCATCTAATTTAATATTACATTCAATACGTCCTACTAAATCTTGATTTGGGGATACAAATCCAACATTTAAACGATTATTAACAATATTCCATTTGACACTTTCTACAGTGCCATTTAAGTAATATTTTTCAATATTTGCTACTAAGTCTAGTTTGTTTATCATATTAATTTCCTCTCCCCGTTTTTCTAATTTGGGTATTTGTCTTGGCTGGTTTTGGTTGTGTGACCTTTCCCTTTTTATCTGTTTTATTTTTCTTTGCTTCGTTTGGGTTGTTAAAGAATTTTGATGGCATATTATTCTTTTTCTGTATTTTTATGTATGTTATATAATAATATAATGATAATAATAAGTAAAGTTGTTTGCATATTGTTTATTTACACCTAAAGATAATAAGATTTCCTGGTTTATCCAAACTTAAAGAATTTATTTATATTATTATTAAATATTGGTTTTCCCCATTTCAAATCTTCGTACAGTGTTTCTAATTTGTTCTTTAACATTGAATCAAATAACTGTACTTTATCTAGGTATTTTTCAATAAATTCTGTAATAAATGGAGGATCATCATATCCATTAAATCCAATAACATCAATTCGATATGGATTGTCTTTTAAATATGCTATAAACATTTTATCTCCAATTTGAAATGCATTATGTTTTTTATCTAACTTCTTAAATTTAAGTAAGTCATTATAGTAGATAGCTGCTTTAGTATTGATAGGACATTTCAATTCCAATTTAGAGAATATTTCGCCTGCTTGTGGAGGTGAAGCAATATATTCAGCCATATTTTTTAATCCAGTAGGTTTAAGTAGCAAGCGCCAATCTACTGTGTTGATGCTTTCTCTGAATGTAATAATTTGTTTGTCTATTTCTGGTTTGGGTTTACCAAACATGATATCTTGAATTAATCCCTTTGCAAATTTTCTAAAGTAAGGAGCAAAGTTAGATTTCATTAGATCTAATCCTTTAATATCTAGTTCTTCAGTTGGTACACCTTCTTTATTTACAATAAATTGAGCGTAACGTCTTTTACCTGCAAAGTATCCTCGCTCAAGTACTACCTCTTGTTTTAATTCAAAGTAATGAGGACGGTCATGTAGATTAAATAATTCTACTACTAGTGTATTTAGATTTTCGTTTGCTACTTTTTGTATTTCAGTAGCAATTTCTAAAACATACTTTACTGCTTCCTCTCTACTACTTAAATCTACATTAGGATGCCTTTTCTGGATTAGATCCTTAACTTGAATGAATAATGAATCGGTATCTGAAGTTACAATATAATCAATACCTTCAGTTTCCATTTGTTTATTCATCCATTTATTTACATACTTGATTGATTCTTGAGTTAGTCTTTGTCCTGTAAGTGTAATTGCTTTAGATATAAATTTATGTCCATCAGTGTATCTCCATCCATTAATTGCAAATACACCGTAAACGTCATTTAATTTAATTTTATAAGCGTGTTGACGTCTGTTGTAAAAGTCTCCCATAACAGGATCTTTATCTACTTTAAACGCCTTTTTCATTTTATTTTTATATTCAACACGTTTGTTGAACCAATCACTTAAGATATCACACACTACTGAATTTTTATCTTTACGGAATATTACTCCAGGTGCAGATATAATCCAATTTTCACTTTCAATTAATTTTACTATTTTACCTACTGTAATAACAGAGCGTGATATATTTTTATTTGAATTGATTTTCTCAATGGTTACTTCAGTATCTGGATTTAGTAGTTTTAATTCTTTTAAAGACCATTGATTGTCATATTTGTCTTTATTTACAATTCTACCTATTAATGTTTCAATACCCATATTCAAGGATCGAATAATTGATGGATATAGTGAGGTAAAGTCCAAATCAATAACCCATTCATATAATCCTGGTGTTGGGTCTTTTAAATATCCACCAGCATATTCTTCCTTAATATCTTTTAAATTAGGATTGTATGTAGTAGGTTTATTTGGTGAAACTATATCTTTACGCTTCAAATACGTTAAAATAGCACCCTCATTAAGTGCTGTTGACAGATATATTTGTTCGTAAGGTACATGGCACAAGTGAGATACAGTAACAGTTAGATCAATAAATTTAAGTTTATTTTCAAGCGCAACTATAATTTCAACGTCACGCAAGTTATATTCAATAAACTTATTTACATCCTCTTTAAATAATTTATCTAACGATCCTAAGTAATCTACTTTACCTAAATCAACATATTTCTCTCCAATATTACCTAAGGCATAAGATGGTTCTTGTGTTGTAATATACTTTTTAAACAGCAGCATATAGTCAAGATGGTTTACACCTGCTATAGTAGTATATTTTGCCCCTGCAAATTCGCCTTCATCTACCTTTTTAAGTGGAGATAAACGTGCTGCTTGGCTTTCACCCAATACATTTGCAATACGATGGTATAAGTAAGGAATATCAAAGAACTCACTATTCCATCCTGTTATAATTGTTGGATCTAATTCTTCCCATTTGTCAAGGAACTTGTACATTAATTCCTTTTCTGTAAAGCAAGGTACTACAGTTTTGTTTTCATTTGTAGATTCAGTCATTGTCTTTGCTTCATCTAAAATATAACAGTAATACATTTTAGTACTATTGTCATATAAAGCAATGGCTGTTAATTTACCTGCTGGGTTGCGAACTGTATCTTGAGTAAGTGCACCTGCAATTTCACACTCAATGTCTAAATAAATTATATTTTGATATTCAGGTGTATCATCTGATTCATAATATGCATCTACAAGTACACGAGTATATTTGTCAACATCACTTTCAAATACATTTGGATCTTTATACCCATATTGTTTTGTAGGCGATACACGTTGCCCATCTAGTGTTTCGTATTGGCCCCTTTCATCAGCAACATAGCAGGTGGCTCGATATGGAAATTCGAGCCAACCTTTTTTATCGTCGCGTAAATGATATTTCTTTTCTCCTCTATTGTAATAGATTGCTTGATACATTATTTAAAGATACAAAAGAGAATTTAGTTCTCACGTCTTTCTTCTGGTTTATAATATACAATCCTGTTGTGCCAAACTGGAGCAGCTAATAATACTGCTGGTTTGATATGTTCTCTCATTGTTTCTTGGAACATATAAGACATCCATGTTTGTTCAAATGGATTTGCCCATTCAGTTTCAAGGAACATTTTATGGTTGCCTTTTTTATTTACAATCATAGGCCAGTTTGCATAATATATTTCTCCGGTTGCATAAGATAATTCACCATTTACTTCAATTCTATCAAATTTAGTTCTTGGAGCGTATGGATCTAATCCTGATACTGGAAGTTGATCATAATCAGGCCATACAAATGTTCTTACTGATTGTGGTACATTATACCAAGATACCTGAATGTTATTGTCCATGTATACTTCAGTATATGATAATTTGAGGAAATCAAAATCTTCCTTAGCCATTATTTCATGAATCTTCTTCCACAAGTCAGGAACGAATTTTCTAAATCCATTTCTACAATATCCTGTTTCAGTTGAAGGATAGAACCCCATATCATCTTCAAAGAATAAGTAATAGTCACTATCTGATTCTTGAAAATGTTTTGCAGCAAATAATCTTCCACCATTAATCCCTTTATTTTCGTTCATAATGATATGTTCAAAACCATATTTGTCTGCTACTACTTTATTATCAATTCGTGCTTGTGGATCTGTAGAATTATCAATTAGTATTTTCTTATGTGGTTTTTCTAGCCAATCAGGTGAATTTGCTTTCCATGTAGCTAATGTATGTTCAATTTGTTGAGGGAAATTAAACGTAAGCATATACAATGATGTTTTATCTGTAGTAGCATTGTATACGTTTTTAGGTAATACATGAGCACGTTTGCTGTTGTTTTCTAATTGTACTTGATCATCTACTAATGCTTGTACAAATTTAACAACTAATCCATTATCATCTAAAGCAAAACGTCTGTAAAGATGTGGTTCAAGGTGTGCCATAATACTAAAGATACTCTCTTCAGTACCCATATATCCTTCATCTAATGTACCTTGTAGTAAAGCGTAGTAAGTACCATTTGCTTGAGTTAAGAAATCTTTATGTCCACCAAATAATCCACCTCTACAAACATAAGTTACTTCTTCACGAGCATATCTGTTAATTGCTTTAAAGTCAAACCCATGAATTTCTGAATTTGCTTGATATGGATAACTTAAAAATAGAAATGTTTTTAGGTAAGGTATAATTTTATCTAAACATCTATTTTCAGTAAAGTATTTCTCATAAACAGTATTTGTAATACCAGCATCAAGCCATAAGAAGTAATTTGTATCAAATACATTCATTACTTTAGCATCATGTAACATGAACATTTTTGATTGTACAATTGGGTTGTACCACTCAAGTGATGCTTGTGGACTATTAGGAAGCCATCCATTTTTTCCTGTTTGCTCTAGCCACTCAGGATTTGTTCTAATTTGTTGGGTTTTATCCCAGAACGGTTGATATAAATTATTTTTAATATCTTCTAGTTCAAATAATCTAACGTGTGTATTTTCAGGTTTACGTTTTTCCCAAACTAGATATTCATATTCTTTAGGAATATAAATAAACATTTTTACAGGTATATCTAAGAACTTTCTAAAGTTTTCAATGTAATGGCTAAAGTCTCTACCTGGTCGTCCTATGTTCCATAATCCAGTTACTAAGGTTAAATCATCAGTTGTTTCTAATGCTTTAACTGGTTCAGACATTTGTACTTGTTGTCTTAATTTATCCAACTCATAAAATGCTAATCCTTTTCTAACACCATTATCGTAACCATCTACTTTAGGTTTTTCCTCAATGTAAAATTCTGGTTTAGGAAAATTAAAAGGTGCTGAATGTAAACATACAGGATAAAAAGCAGCAGCACCTCTGTCCCAATTTGCCTCTACTGTTACAGTATTGTCTCTATTCTCATGAGTATAATTTGGATCATTTAAACTATACCATGTAGTAGTTAAAAGATATTTACATTTTGATTTTAAAATGTTTGCTATTGCTTTTTGTCCACCCTCTAAAGGAAGATGCCCAAGTACATCTCTTACAATCAATAAATCACCTTCAGGTATTTCAATATTGTCTTGTGTTAAATCAAGCTCTTTAAAACTGATTATTGAGTTTGCAAATTTTTGATTGTCTTGAATCATTTCAGGTACAATATCACAACCTGTATATTTTTCAAAACTATATACAATGTCTTTCATCCAGTTAAAGTCACCACAAGGAACATCAACTACGGATTTGATTTCTTTATCTTTAACTAATTGTTTAATTTGTTGTCTGATAATGTCTGTTTCTTCCATAGTGCTTCCAGGGCCACTTTTGCTTTCAGGCCATCCACCAAAGCGCCAGTTGGTATAAACGTCTTGAAATGTTTCTTTTAAACTCATAATTTCATGTATTTTCTAATGTATTCGTTTTCTATAATTAATGTATCCATTTGTGTGTTTTCAAATACATTAAATGTGTCTTTTAACGTACTTAATATTGGCATCCTGTTTACGTTAAATGAAGTATTTAATATAACTCCAATGCCTGTTTTTGCTTCAAACATAGTAATTAAATCGTACAACCATGGGTTTTGTTCTCTAGTTACTGTTTGAACACGAGCAGTATTGTCAACGTGTGTGATTGCTGCTAATTTATCTCTCCATTCTTCACGTACAATTGGAGCATAAGACATCCATCTTGCATCTCTATCCCATTCAAAGTATTTATTTACATCTTCTAAACGTACAACTGGAGCAAATGGTCTGTACCATTCTCTATGTTTTACTTTTTCATTTAATGTATCTTTCATTTCTGGAAATGAAGGGTTACAAATAATACTTCTATTTCCTAATGCTCTAGGTCCATGTTCGCCTCTACCTCTTACAACACCTATAATTTTACCCTCAGCTAAATCATCAATTACTTCATCCATGTTTAATTCATCTTTCCACCATGATGATTGGTTAAAGTAATATTGGAACATATTTTTGTCCATTATAGGCAAACCAGCATATGTTATATCTATTGGTTCTTCAGGTCTTAAAAATCCAGCCATTAAACCAACTGCTAAACCACAGTCGTTAGGATTAGGACCTACAAATACATCTTTACCAAACTCATTTACTAAACGAGTATTTAATAAAATGTTTAATCCACATCCACCTGTAATCCCAATAGGTAATTCTGGGAATAATTCAAAATATGGTTTTGCAATTTCTAAAAAGCATTCTTCAAATGCTCTTTGTGATGTTGCTGCTACATCCCAAGCAAGTTGTCCTTCTAATCTATTATGTTCATCAAACGTAACGCCTATACGTTCGCTTAATGGTATCATTTTTTCTAAATAAGTATGTCCTTGAGGATCACTTTTATAGTAATCCATAAACGCTTCCATCCACTCTTCTCTTACATTACCATAAGAAACAAGACCCATTATTTTTCCAGCATACACTAAGTTACCTTCACTTAATCCTTCAAAACTAATATCTTTTAAATAATGCCCAATTAACATATAAGGAAAACCTAAATCATAATCAATCCAATGCTCTTCCATTATTGGTGATGCTAATCTTTCTAAAAGTTTTGGATGTTGTCCTCTTTGACAGTAGAATATATTAAATTTTCCATCATCACCTCCCCCATCAAATGAAAATACTAACATTTCTTTATGTGAAGATTGATAAAAGGTACCAGCAGCGTGTGCTTGGTGGTGATGATATGAAATATGTTTGTCAGCTGGTATAGTTTCATGTGTGCGTAACAATACACCATCTACTACTAGATCAGTGTTCATTGAAATACAATGTTCAAAGTGTTCAATACCGTATTCTTCTTTTACAAATGCAAGAATACTTTTTACAATTTCTACAAAGTCTCTATAATTTTTATGTTTTGGACACTTATATTGAGCGAGTCCTGAATTTTTATATCCTAAAAAACGTTCAACTTCAATTACAGATATAATCTTTCCATCTTGCTCAATAGCAAAAGCTGCGTTGTGTGATCCGTAATATGCTATATTTGCCATATTAATAAGGTTCTGTGTGAGGCCATGCGTTACGATCCTCTAATATTTGTTTTAAATCTTTGTTTTTTTCAATAAAGTCCTCTTCACTTTCACCAGGTATAAACTTAGTTCCTAATCCTGGAGCGCCTCCATTTAAAGGAAGAAAATATCTGTCTGTATAGTGAATTTGTCTATTATAAACAGTGTTAGGGAAATTCAACACTTTCATTTGTTGGTAGATATTAGTAGTTGCTACAGGCATATAATCACATGTCATATATCCTCCACACTGTTGGTGTTGTCTTAAAAATGTATTCGAATGGAATAATCTAATAACTTCATTCCAGGTTTCAAAATATTTCTGTACTTTTTCTGGGGATTCAAAATGATAATATCTAAAAGGACCTTCAGTTAAAGGTAATTCAGTAATTACTTGTGGTTTAACTACATTATCTGCTTTATACAATTCATGAAGAACAATAGAGCATGCTTGTAAAGCACCAAATGATTGTCCCATCCCCATAGCCATTGACCATACAAAGTCAAATGTACCTTTTTGTTGGTTGAATGTATCTTGTCTTATTCCTAATAATTCATAAACACATCCCTTCATTGAATTTACAGGCGAATCAAATTCAGCCCAAAATTGTTCTTCAGTTAACTCACCACTTACTATTTTATCGTAACGTAATTTTACATCACCATCCATGAATACAACTTTATTGTATCCTAATTTTGCAATAGTTGGAAATGAAAATCTGTGTAGTGAATATGAAAACAGTTTTCCCTTAGATAAAGATTCTGTGTATTCATCACCATATTGTTTTGGATCTGTAGTAACAGATGGAATAAATTCTAATTCTTTAGACCATTCATATTCCTGTCTTGCTTCATGTATGTTTACAATTGCTTTAATTTTACCAGTTTGCTCTGCAAACTCAGTAAAATCTTCAGGCATGTCAGTTAAAACAACATAATCCATCATGTTGTCATAACCCATTTCAATAGCATCAAGAATGTTTAATTTAACGCGTTTGCGATATGAAGGGCCAAAGCCCCAAAGCGAAACAATTGGTTTATCCATAACTTATTCTAATATTGATGGGTCAAAAACTTTAAAAAATTCGTCTACAATTTTATTCGGTAATAAATATTTGTCATAGTAATCTATATTATTTCTAGATATAGACATTAATAAATCATCATTATTAATATTTTTTTCTACACTATCAATAAAATATTCTGCTATTTGATGTAATGGTATTCCTGGGTATATTAGGAATGCTAAATCAGAAGGTGGAGTAGCTGCTATGTAATTTTGGTTGGGATAAATCCCTTCATATAAAGGTGTTTTGGCTTCAGAACGAATAATTGGAATACCCATTCCCATTGATTCAAAATCTCTAATACACCATTCTCCACCTCCATTTAAGGATAATGTAAGAGCATATTCATTCATTTTTTGAAAATATGTTTCTTTAAAATATCCATCTTCAATTCCGTAAATATCAAATAAGGGATGTTTACGTAAAATATCAGTTACTACTCTTCTAGATTCATATAAATTTCCAATAAAACACGCTTTACGTACCTTTTTATTTGGATCATATGGTTCTCTAAAGCGCCTAATGTATTCATAAGTGCGCATAAATTCCAATGGATATAGAAATGGAGAAAATTTAGCATTATGTTTTTCCATTATTTGTTCAGGAGTCATATGAATACCTAAACCACCAATAACATGAACAATATCAAACATTTCCCATCCTGGGTGTTCAAGCATTTCTAATGTCCGATCCCAAAAACTAACTAATGTTGTTTTTCCATTAGCATCATTAGTAATTTTCATTGCTGAAGTTCCTGAACGTGTAGATGGTCCTTGAGATATTGGAAATAATTCTTGTACGTTTACTGCTTTTTTAGTAATAAATGGGTAGTGAAGATTCAATTCAAGGAATATCCTATCAAACACATATTGAAACCCCTGGTTTCCCATTCCAAAAGGATACTCTACTATTAGGTGCATTACTGAGGTTTGTAAGTATAATTAACTTGTCCTTCAATGCGTTCAGACCAACCTTTAGATTTACTATGTGCCCAAATCACCCAACGTGATGGTACTTTATCTATTAAGAAGAATTTTTCTTCAGAATACCATTCTCCCGATTGTGACATTATTCTTTTGATTTGGTCTTCATTATAATCTTCTCTCCATATTTCTTTTCCTTCTTCATCATCAAAGGCACAAACCCAGAAATTATAATCATCTTCTTTAAAATTAGATTTATTGAATTGGATTAAATGATAAAATGAAAACATAAATGAGTTTTCCCATTCTTCATCATTTTCAATTATAGGATTAGGAGGATATTTGTTATCATAAGTATAACGTTGTACTGAACGTTTTTTAAAGTGAATACCAGCATACTTTTCATAATCACGAAGTGTACGTTCATTTCCTAAATCATATCCTGTTAAGTCATATCCATTATCTTCTGTGCGGAGTAATTGTCTAATCTTAGCACGAGCAATATTTTGTTGTGACCACCAATCTTCACCTCGTTTATGTTGATCATCCCAAACTAAAATACCGTCACGTTCAGTTCTCATTGTTGCATGCCATACTACTAATTTATGAGGATGGAACATATCATATCCGTGAGTATAAGAACGTACTGTTAAGTTAAGTTCTTCACCACTAAAGTAGATATCTTGGTCGTGTAATATTGTTTTAGCCCAATGCCCATCTGCAAAACAGAAATGTCCTGATAGGAATCTTGATGGAGCTGGTTCAGTCATATCTTGCCATCCATGTAATAATGAAGGGCGAATGAATATAGTACCATGCGGATAAAAGCAAGCAAATGTTTGTTGCCAAGGTTCCATTGTTCTATCAGCAGGGTCATTAAACGGGTTATAATAAGGTAAATATGCAGCTAAAATTGGTTTTTTATGTCCTTTAGCTTTTAGTTGATCGTGCATTTCAATTAATGTAACATCCCAACCTTCAGCAAATCTATGGTGTGAATCAAGTTGACAGATGTATTCTTCATCCTTCAACATTGTATTAATTTGATAACGAGCATAAGGTAATCCTTTAGCTTCAGTATGAGGAATATCCATTATTCTAAAACGAGGATCATCTCTAAATTCATCTACGTTATCAAACCCATCTTCAGGATTAAATTGTCTACAAATACCAAATACTAATCTATTAGGATGTGTAGCATTTTCTAGTGCTGATTTGATTGTAGGTACTAATTCAGGTTCCCTATATGCAGGGAGATGAATAAATATCTTTCTTGAATTTGCTTTTTTCATTATCTAGGTATTTCTTGTTCAATAATTTCAGTATTCCATTCTTTAGATCTACTATGAGGCCATAATTTCCAACTATGAGGCATTTCATCACATTCAAATGTTCTCCAAATATGATAAAAATGATCGTCTTTAGGAGATGAAGCTATAATACTTTTAACTTCATCTTCACTAGCATCCATTCTGTTAATTTCATTACCATTTTTATCTTTAAATACTATTACCCAAACATCATAATCATCTTCAGGTAGAGAGCCTTTAAACACATCAATACAATATTTAAATTTCTTTACAAAATTACTTTCCCATTCTTTTTCATTTTTGAAAGGTATAGGAAGCATTTTTTGTTCAGATGTATGTTTTTGTACTCGTTTTCCTTTAAAATCAACACCAATGTAGCGTTCAAATTCAGCTAATGAACGTTCTTTTCCTAAGTCAAACCCTACAAAATCAAGTCCTTCTCTACTTTCATCATCTATTCCAAATAATGCTCTATATTTTCTAAATGAAAATTTGTCTAAAGGAGAAAATTGATGGTCATCCCAATGTCGTTGTTTTCCTTGTCTTGTATATTCATGCCAAATTACAGGCATATGAGGATGAAATAAATCATATCCATGTGTAAATGCTCTAGCAGATATTGATGTTTCTTCTCCATGAAAATAGAAATCAGGATCGTGTGGTACATCATGTACAAAGGATCCTAAAGTAAATCCAAAATGTCCTGAATAAAATCTTGCGGGGATTGGTTTTGTTAATTTTTGCCAATTATCAACATGGCAAGGAACAATGAATATAGGTCCCTCAGGCATAAATCTATCATAATTTGTATGCCATACTTCTATATTACGTCCATCAGGATCATTATTTGGAAAGTATCCAGGTAAATAAGCGGTTAGTAGTGGTTTTTTATGGCCTTTCTTTTGAAGACCTTTTAACATATCAATTAGTGTTTCATCCCAGTTTTTAGTAAAACGGTGATGTGAATCTAATTGTAATGTGTATGTTTCACCATTATAATATCTTTGCAATCTATTTCTAGCCCAGCAAACACCTTTAGCATCTTTATAGTGAATATCTATAATTTTAAAACGAGGATCATCTAAATATTCAGTTAAGTGATCCCATTCGTCTTCTTTAGCATGTTGCCATGCGATGCATATTCTAAGATTTTCAGGCCATTTTGCATTATCAAGCATGTCCTTAATTGTAGGACGTAATTCGGGATCTCGATATGATGCTATTTGGACGAATATTGTTTCGTCGTGAGTTTTTTTTCTTGCCATAACAATTTATACAACAATTATTTGCTATACATATATACTAAGATGAAGATAAATATAAGGGGGACCTTTTGGGTCCCCCAATTTTTTATCAATCTTATGTAAAGTAAATTACACTAGTCTTATCAAAACAAAACTTCCACTTCTATATAAACCACCAAGAGGAACACCACCAGTTGCAGCGGCAGCATCATCTACGAAATTAAGACTTTGTGATACTGTGGTTAGAACTGTAAATCCATTTCCTACACTAAGAGATCCACTTGTAATAGTTAATCCTGCATTAAAATCAGCGCTTCCACTTACCTTAAATGAACTTGATACTTCTACATTTCTTCCAGCATTTGTTGTAAATTGAAATCCTTTTGTTGATAGGAATCGTGTAGCTGAAGGTGCATTTCCAAAACCAAAAGCTATAGAGCCAGATAAGGCAATAGTTAATTCAGTAGATGCGTCTTGTTGAGCAAATGAAAAAAAATCGCTAGCAGGATTGACTAAAAATCCTCCTGCCACGTCTGTAGAAGATTCCCTTACTCTTAGAGATCCGTCTGATATTGTTGTAGATCCTGTAACCCCTAGTGCTAATACTCCTAGTGTTTGTGAGTTAACTTGTATATTTCCTATTGTAAATGAAGAACCAGTAATATTTAATCCATTTGTAAAGTTACCACTTCCGCTTACATCTAATGTGTATTCAGGTAATGATTTATTGATACCTACTTTAGCTTCAGTCATTGATCCAGAGAAAGCATTACCTATTGTAGTTGAATAAGATCCAGTTGCAAAGATAATACCTCCGATATTAACGGAGTCTTTTCTACTATTAGCTAATGTAATGTTAGTACCAATTACAATATTGTTTGAAGATGGGCTAGTACTAGCTCCTGCTTTAAAACCAATAAAGTTAGAATAAGAAGCGCTAGTTGCGTTTAATCCAGCATCAGCACCTATAAAGTTAGAATTATTTGCATTTGTTGCTGCACTACCGGCACTATTGCCTATAAAGTTAGAATAACTAGCACTTGATGCACCACCGCCAGCATTCGTTCCAAAAAAGTTACTATATGCTGCTTCATTAGCATAAGATCCTGCATTATCACCTATAAAGTTTGAATTATTAGCATTAGTTGCACCTCCTCCGGCACCCGCGCCAAAAAAGTTTGAACTAGCAGCATTAGTTGCACTATCTCCTGCATAAGCTCCTAAGAAATTAGAACTGTAGGCATTTACTGAACCAGATCCAGCATTAAGTCCTAAAAAGTTTGATTGTTGTGCCGCGGAAGCTCCCTTGCCTGCATTATTTCCTAAGAAAATTGAGTTAATAGTACTAAAACCACCACCTGTAGAAGGATCATTAGAGTATAAAGTAGTTCCTGATACTGAGATTGGTCCACTTGATCCTCCAGGAGCCCATGATGCTGATATGGCAAATGAAGCAGATCTTGCATTTAGTGCAAATGAAGCAGATGTAGTATTTAGTGCAAATGAAGCAGATGTAGTATTTAGTGCAAATGAAGCAGAAGTAGCAGATGTAGCTGTATTAGCATTAGTAGCAAATGAAGCACTAATAGATGAAGTTACTTGTGGTAAAGAACCTGCTAAATTAGCTATAGTAAGTTGAGAGGTTGTACCAGAAGCTACAATAGGTAGTACAGCATTATTAGCTGCTGAGGACGCTGA
>Ga0181344_1000551_pt1 | contig 14709 bp, 15 predicted proteins | sample Su13VDMLBDD_FD_130098 | JGI IMG/M metagenome (GOLD analysis project Ga0181344, IMG submission 130098) | Freshwater viral communities from Lake Michigan, USA - Su13.VD.MLB.D.D | ecosystem: Environmental > Aquatic > Freshwater > Lake | place: USA: Michigan | collected 2013-07-15
CAAGTTGAAAACAACACTCGTGCCAACTTAGGCAACTACACACAGATCTTTACCACCACCATTGGTGCTACTGGTACTGCCCGTGCTGTTGAACAAGCTGGTGGCGATCCTCAGGCATATCAAGAAGTCAAGCAATTGACTGAGATTATGTTTGACGTTGAACTGCAAATGGTTCGTGCTGACGGCGCTTCTATCAAGTACGCTGGTCAAGACGCTGCCCAAGGTTCTTCACCTAACAACGGTCGCCGCTTTGGCTCTTTGTTCGCATTTGCCGGTACACGTTCTGGCAACGCAACTGATGGCACTGACGTTCTGAACATCGCTACCAGCGACAGCAACGACACCATCGGCAGCACTGTAAACACCAACCAGCCTTTCAACGGTTTGTTGAGCAACGCTGGCCTTGGCTACTTCACTTTCGGTTCTGGCGTAACTTTGCAAGCTTTCAGCCCTGTGCTGTACAAGCAGCTGGTTACTACAGCCGAACAGCGTTTCAATGCCAAGATCACCAACATGGTTGTTCCAACCTCGTTGCGTACCACCATCTCTGACAACATCCCTCAGAGCCGTTCTATCAACCGTTTTAACCCTGCTGACAAGGGCGACACAATTGGTACATACGAAGGTGACTTCAACTACACCTATCAGATCGATGACAACTGGATCATGGATCAGACAGGTTCTGACAACACTTCGATTCTGTTCTTGAATCCTGATGTTGTTCAGTGGGGTTCTTTGCGTGAACTCGGACCAAACAACGAAGTGTTCAGCAATGCTGACGCTTCTTTGGATCAGTACATCATGGAAGGCACATTGATTGTGCGTAACCCAGCTGGTGTTGCTGTGTTGGCCGCTATGACTACTGGTGCTGTGGTGACCACACCTCGTGCATCTACTCAAGTCCAACGCTACTTGGCCTAATAGGTCAGGATCGGGAGGCCCTTTGGGGCTTCCCCTTTATTTGGAGTAAAGCATGGAATTGGATAAAGACGAAACGCCCGAAGTCAGTGAAGATTACTTCATGAAAGGTAACCTCGAAGGAGGTATCGATGGAGTTTTTCGTGCAAACGATAAGCTGTTCAACGAGGTAAAGTCAGGCACTTGGTCACAAACATTCAAGACAGACAACATCGACTACAAAGTAGGAGCTGTTGATGGCAACCGATATGTTCAGTACAACCAAAAAAATGTCGAAGCAGTTCGTCAGTATTGCAAAGATCGCCGTGAGTTCTATCAAAGAATGGGTACTACTGACAACCCAATATTTGCGGGAACTTTTGAAGCGATGAATCTTCCCAAATGTTTTGCACATGAAATCAGCTCCAAGTGGTTCAACAACCGTCCTTGGGAATTGATCAAACGTGACAAAGCTGACAAAATCAAGTTTTATGCGATTGTGAATCAGTTTTACTCTGACTTTGTATGTCATCCGAGTGGAAAGATTCCTCTCCCATACAATCCAGCAATTGCGACCAAGTGAGGTAGTCTATGTCCCTATTTATTCAATCTGCCAACGCTCTTGTAAGTCGAGTGGCACAGTGGGTAGGGGCGATTCCATCACCGTTAAGCATCACGGCAACCTCATACAACTCGACAACCAAAGAGATCACCACATCGGCTGATCCTCGACCTTTTGTTTATGCCGGTGACTTTATTGCCAACGGTATCAACAACTACACCTATGTTTTGGCGGTATCGTCTACCACCATTACAGTCAGCGACCCTGATGCAACATGGGAAGACTTGTCTTACCCTGGCGTTGTAATTCTCAAAATGCCAACTCAATCGGCTTTAGAGATTCAAGCCAGTATCCAGCTTGCTGAACTCAAAATGCGTGTGATCGAATTGCCTGGTTTGCGTACAAATCCATACGATCCGGTTGATCCATCAGTCATGATTACTGACGAGCAAGGTATGGCTCCCATTCCTGCTGACATGAACTGGCCAATCTTGTTTTTCCAAGAGTCCCCAGCGCCCAATACTCCAGAAAACGCACAAGCTTTTGGTCCATGGATCATTTATGACCGTGTCGGCGACCGTGAGATCATTCGCCGCCGCATGATTGACCAACTGTACGTCAGGCCATTTGGTGTTCCTCGTGTGATTCGTGCTTCTTTCAGTGAAGTCGGCCCCAATTACATTTTTACGCCAAATCCTGGCCAAGGTACGACCATGAAGGCGTACTACATCCGAACTTTTCCATTTTTGTTTGGCCCAACAGAAGACGAAACAATGCCGGTCGTTCAAAACAATGCTGCGTTGGCTTCATTTCCTGAAGGCTACATGTACGGCACATTGTGGGCGTACTACGACAAGAACAAAAACAACGAAGAAGCCCAAAAATGGGATGGTCGATTCAACGATGCCTACGGCAAGATTGAAGATCAGAACTTCAAGGACAAGTGGTCTGGTGGTGATCGTCACCTTACCTCTGAATTCCAACCCCGTGACTATCGCTACAGCTTTAAGTGAGGTAAGACATGGCCACAAGCGGTCTTTACGGCAACAGCGGCACAGGCGCACTGATTGCGGAAGCTGGAGCAGAAACTCCAGGTTTGTATGGCAAGAGCCCTAACGGTTCTGCTGTCGCTGCTCCAGGCACTGAAACTGGCGGTCTATACACAGGCACTGTTCGATTTGGTGTAACCGGCCCTACAGGTCCAACCGGTCCAACTGGACCCACAGGTGCAGCTTCCACAGTTCAAGGCCCTACAGGCTCAACTGGACCTACTGGCGCACAAGGAACCCAAGGTGTCACTGGCCCGACTGGGCCTACAGGTTCTGAAGGCATACAAGGTGTTACTGGTCCTACCGGTCCAACCGGTACACAAGGTATTCAAGGTGCAGCAGGTCCTACCGGACCAACAGGCGCTCAAGGTATTCAAGGTGTAACCGGACCCACGGGGCCAACAGGCGCACAGGGAATACAGGGCGTAACTGGCCCAACTGGACCCACGGGCGCACAAGGCATTCAAGGTGAAACTGGCCCAACTGGGCCTACAGGCGCTCAGGGTATCCAAGGCATAACTGGACCTACTGGACCAACAGGCGCTCAAGGTATTCAGGGTGTGGCCGGTCCAACCGGACCTACTGGATCGCAAGGTGTTATTGGCCCAACTGGTTCTACTGGTCCAACCGGAAGTCAAGGTATTCAAGGAATAACTGGTCCCACAGGTCCGACAGGTCCTACGGGTGCTGCATCTACTGTTGCTGGCCCAACAGGTCCGACAGGCACACAAGGCAATATTGGGCCAACTGGACCTACTGGCGCAACTGGTTCAACAGGTGCTGGTGGAGCATTGGGTTATTGGGGTTCGTTCTGGGATACCACCACTCAAACTGCTGCCGCAATTAATACAGCATATGCAATCACACTAAACAGTGCAGACGCAGCAAATAATGGCGTTTCTGTCATTTCTGGAAGTCGTGTATCTTTTGCACATGCTGGTGTTTACAGCCTGACTTTTTCAATTCAATTTACCAATCACAGCACTGCATTAGGCAACACTCAGATTTGGCTGAAAAAGAATGGCACAAACCTGCCTGATACCAATTCACATTACGATGTACCTGACAAACAAGGAAGTGCATATTCAAGTGAAATTCTGACAGTCAATTTTGTTTTAAATTTGTCTGCAAGTGATTACATTGAAGTTTTTTGGCAAACCGCAAATACATCAGTTTATTTAGAGACATTGGCTGCATCTGGAAGTTATCCAAAAACACCGTCAGTTATTTTTACTGCCACGCAAGTGATGTACACCCAGCTTGGACCGACAGGTCCAACAGGTACGGCTGGCGTTGCTGGTCCAACCGGTCCAACCGGAACAACTGGATTCACAGGTCCAACAGGTCCTACTGGAGCCGATTCAACAGTGGCAGGTCCAACAGGACCCACCGGTGCAAATGGCACAAGTGGAGCAAATGGTCCAACAGGTCCTACTGGTGCAAATGGTGCTGATGGTGCAATAGGCCCCACAGGGCCAACTGGTAGTAATGGTACAAATGGTCCAACAGGCCCAACTGGTTCTACTGGAACAAATGGACCTACAGGCCCGACAGGTACAGCCGGAACAAATGGACCAACTGGTCCAACCGGCGCTGGGGCATCAGTTTCAATTGTCAATGACACCAGTACTACAACAAACATTTATCCTGCGTTGTTAAATGCAACAACAGGTACACCAACTCAACTTTACACATCTGATGCAAAGCTTTTGTATAAGCCAAGCACTGGTGAGTTAAATGCTTCAGAACATATAAGCACAAATGGCATAACATTAAATTCAACAACCATGGCGGCAAGCTACACAATAGCAGCAGGTACAAATGGATTTACTGTTGGCCCATTGACAATAAACACAGGCGTTGTTTTAACTATTGAATCTGGACAAAGGCACGTCATCATATGACAACCATATCAAGTTCAACCACAACCACAACTGCATATATAGTTACTGCCGACACAACAGGCGCACTTGTTTTGCAAACAGGTGCTACGCCTACTACCGCATTAACTTTAAGTTCTTCACAGAATGCAACATTTGCAGGAACTGTTGCTGATGCATCTGGGACATTCCGACCTTTGGTTGCTGGTACTGCTGTTGCATCAACATCTGGCACAACTATTAACTTTACTGGCTTGCCGAGTTGGATTGAAAGAATAACTATCTTATTTCAAGGCGTTTCTACAACAGGAACAAGCAGCGTTGGAATTCAATTGGGAACTGGCGGCACACCAACTTATACGACAACAGGTTACGCATCGGTAGGAAATACTATTGCTGGTAGTGCGGTGGCTTCTGCAACATATACAACATTATTTGGATTGGGAAGCTCAAATCAAGTAGCAGCTTCAGTTATGCAAGGTCAAATGATTATTTCAAATATCACTGGCAACAATTGGGTTTTTAGTGGCACTACATCACAAACAAACACCAATGCAACCCACGTTGGCAACGGATCAGTTTCACTTGGTGCTGTTCTTACTGCTGTTCGCATAACAACCGTAGCGGGAACAGATACCTTTGACGCTGGAACAATAAACATTTTTTATGAGTAACAAGCCATGACTGTAATCATCAACGGCACAACAGGAATATCTGGAGTAGACGGCTCTGCGGGAACTCCTGCTGTTCAAGGAAGCGATACCAACACTGGGGTGTTTTACCCAGCCGCTGACACTGTTGGCGTGTCCACAGGTGGCAGTGAAAGGATGCGTGTTGATAGCTCTGGTAATGTGGGGATTGGCACTACTACGCCAAGTGCAAAATTAAATGTTATTTCTGGAAGTGTTGCGCAGTTAATTATTGGGTTCAACGGAACATCTGCCAGTTATTTAGATTCGGATTCAGTTGTATTTAGAAATGCCGCAACATCAGAAACAGGTCGTTTTACATCCACTGGGGTTTTTCAATTCAACTCAGGTTACGGCTCTTCCGCCGCTGCATACGGCTGTCGTGCATGGGTAAACTTTAACGGCACAGGTACTGTCTCTATTCGTGGTAGCGGAAATGTATCAAGCATCACAGACAATGCAACAGGTGATTACACAGTTAATTTTTCAACAGCAATGCCTGATGCTAATTATTCTTCAACTGGTAGCGCACAAGCAGTGCCCGGATCGTATGATGCTTTTTTTCAATTAACAAGTACCACAAATCCAACTTCTTCAGCGTGTAGATTTCTTGTGCAATTCCCAGGATCTGGTCAAAGAGATTCAGCTTATGTTTCATATGTTGCGTTTCGCTAATAAAGGATAACCATGAAAATTATTTTTGAATGGATAAATAATGGCTAATACTATCAATGCTGACAATGGCGTATCTTCTGGAAGTGCGGGACTTAAAAGCACTTCTGATGGAACAGGCGTACTTGCGTTTCAAACAAACGGCACAACAGCAATGTCTATCAGCACTGGTCAGGTCGTTTCATTGACAAATGCACTTCCGGTGACTTCTGGTGGAACTGGGACAGCATCAACTACTTTTGTAAATTTAACAACCAATGTCACGGGCACACTTCCAGTAGCCAATGGGGGCACAGGAGTTACAACTTCTACTGGTTCTGGAGCAAATGTATTAGGAACATCTCCAACATTAACAACACCAACAATTAACTCGGCACAAGTTGCTACTGTTTCTGGCACTGCACCACTTTATATGTGTCGTTCTTGGGTGAACTTTAACGGCATAGGCACTGTATCTATTTATGCGTCAGGAAATGTTTCAAGCATTACAGATAATGGCATTGGTGATTACACAGTTAACTTTGCAACCGCAATGCCTGACACAAGCTACTGCGTAAATGTTTCAGCACCCAATTACATAGCTACTAATGGCTCAATTCAAGCAACAATTTATGGAAACGCAGCAACAGTTGGTGCGGCGGCATTGCAAACAACAACACAAATTAGAGTTGCTTGGTGTAGCGTTGCAGGGGCAACTCAGTTTTACGACCCGACCAACTATTATGTTTCTATTTTTAGATAAAGGACAACCATGACAAAACGAATCATTTACCCGACAGACGATGGTGGCGTGGCTATTGTCATCCCCGCACCAGAAGCACTTGAGACAATGACTATTGAGGAAATTGCCGCCAAAGATGTCCCTACTGGCAAATCATTCAAAATCATTGATACAGCAGATGTACCAACAGATCGCACATTTCGCAACGCATGGGAGTATTTAGAATGATTGTCATCAACATTGATAAAGCCAAAGCTATTGCTCACGACAAACGCAGAAAAGCAAGAACTGAAGAATTTGAACCACTGGACATTAAGGCAACAATTCCATCTGAAGCTGTTGCGGCAGAGGCGGCAAGACAAATTGTTAGAGATAAATACGCCATCATGCAAACAGAAATTAATGCAGCAACAACTATTGATGAGATAAAGGCGGCAATGCCATGAAAATTGCCGTTTATGCAATCAGTAAAAATGAAGAACAATTTGTTCAACGCTTTTGCGCTTCGGCTAGAGATGCTGATTACATTTTGATTGGCGATACTGGCTCTAATGACAGGACAGTTGAGTTTGCTAAAGAATTTGGCGCTCAAGTGGCAGACATTCGAATCAAGCCTTGGCGTTTTGACAAAGCCCGTGAAGCCGTTCTTGCATTGCTTCCTGATGACATAGATGTTTGCATTTCATTGGATCTTGATGAGGTTCTTGAACCTGGCTGGCGTGAAGAAATTGAGCGTGTCTGGACAGCAGATACCACCCGTTTGAGATACAAGTTTGATTGGGGGTGTGGAATTGCTTTCTTTTACGAAAAAATCCATCATCGTCATGGCTATTTTTGGCATCATCCTTGTCATGAGTATCCCGTACCCGATCCAAGAACTAAGGAAGTTTGGGCGCACACAGATATGCTATTGGTTAGCCATCATCCAGACCCAACAAAATCCAGAGGTCAATACATGGATTTGCTGGAAGTGGCCGTCAAAGAAGATCCCAATTGCCCCAGAAATGCCTTTTATCACGCTCGTGAGCTGACATTCAACTATCGGTGGCATGATGCCATTGCAGCCTTAAATAAGTACCTTGCAATGCCTCAGGCGACTTGGGCAAACGAGCGGTGCTATGCCATGCGTTTACTTGGCCAAGCTCATGCCGAAGTAAAGCAAGATTGGGCTGCTTTCAAATGGTTCAGATTGGCTTGTGCTGAAGCGCCAGATACCCGTGAGCCTTGGGTTGAATTGGCCATGCTTTGCTACAGAAACAGCATGTGGCCAGAATGCTACTCGGCAGCGACAACAGCCTTGGCCATTACCGATAAAGCCGCTGTCTACACCATGGATCCCTCGGTTTGGACAGAAAAGCCTTATGATTTGGCATCAATTGCAGCATGGCATCTTGGCTTGAAAGACAAGGCGGTCGAACACTGCAAAAAAGCACTGGAATTCAACCCATCTGACGCTCGGTTGATCAAGAATCTGGAGCATATGACTGAGGAAGAAAATGTCTGATTACACACGCCTCCGCACACCATTTTTGAACATGTCGTTTACGCCTGATGTTCCAAGCAATGCTTTGGGTCCAAGCGAATACAACAGCGGCTTGAATGTTGAAGCGGATGTTCGTGGCATCAAAAAAATCAACGGTGAACAATCCATCCTGTCCCAAATACCTGGCCACACCATTTTTATTGACGGCAACTTTCGCACTCAAGCAACTTGGGTATACATTGCTGCAACCCGTGAAGGCCGGTGGTATCAAATTACAGCATCTGGAATCATCAACATAACGCCTGGTTATGGAGCCAATCCTAATGCGGCGTTATCTGGTTACAACGATGATTTGAACATCACATCATCATGGGTTGGTGGTGTGTTTTTCATTAACGACACCCTTCGGCCACCCATGTATTACCGGCCAACAGACACAGAAATCCAGTTATATGACAGCGCCCCTGATAATTTTGTATGGAACTACGGATCTGACGTTTTAGCCACCCGTGCAGGTTTCATGCGTAATTTTTGTTCTCCAAATGTCGGAAACATTCTTATTGCCGGTAACCTGACACAAGACTTGGACACAAGTGTTACCGTCAACTACCCAACCACTGTGCGTTGGTCGCAAGCATTTGCAAATACTGGTGTCCCAGCGACATGGGAACCAACATTGACCAACATCGCCAACGAACAAGAAGTTCCGGTGCGTGGTCCTTTGATTGATGGCTTTTTCCTTGGCGGCAACTTTTATGTTTGCTCTTATTGGGACACTGTTGTGTTCAGTCCAATTGCCTATCAAAGCAGCACAGCCCCTATTTTTGGTGTGCGTTTGTTTAATCAAGGCCGTGGTTTGTTGAACAACAATTGCTGGGCAAACACCGATCAAAACGTCTATGGCGTAGACAGCCGTGATATCTGGGTTTTTGATGGAGCCAACTTTCAATCGCTTGGCAACCAGAAAGTCAGAAATTACTTTTTCGCCAACCTCAATCCAACTTATCAAGACCGTTTGTTTGTTGTCAACAACACTCAAAAATATCAGATCGAAATTTACTACCCTGATTTAAACAGTACAGGCTGGTGCAACAAGATGCTGTCTTGGAGATATGACCTGATGGTTTGGAATGCTCCAAAAGACGTTCAAGGGGCTTGTAATGCCTGTGAAGCGCCTGTGTATGACTCTGGGTTTCAGTATGCCTCCAGATGCGTGGCGTATGGCGTTGGTGGCGTATCTGATTCACAAATTATTCAGACCGGCCAAGGCAATTCTTTTGATGGTGAATCAATTCCTACGCTGTTTGAAAGAACAAACGTGGTTTTGCAAACAGATCGAGGTCCAGTTCCATACAGTTCCAAGGTATACATTCACCGTGCTTTGCCTGAAATTGCGGGTACAGGAACGGTTGACATTACTCTTGGGGGTGCAAACTCCACAGCTCAAGATCCGGTTTATGGCCAAACCGGCATTGTCAGCATCGTCACCGACAACCCATGGGTGACAACGCAGCAAAATTCTGTTCGTACAGTAGCCATTAAGGTGGAATCAAATGATGCCACTGATGCATGGAATTTAACGGCAATGAATTGGCAAGCCACAGTTGTTGAGGATGCGTTCTAATGCCATTTGCACTTGACGGCAATCCAACGATAGGTGAAATATCCGAAGCGATCAACTATTTGTTGGCCAACCTTGGATCTGGCACTCCGCCTGGGCAATACCCTGTCAACAATAATCCATCCACTGGATTCATATCCAACGTTGTAGGCACACTGATTCAATACCAGTACCGGTATTTGGATGTGAAATATGCCGACAGTCCTACCGGTTTAAATTTCAGCGACAACCCGTATGGCAGACTGTATTTTGGCCTGTACAACACCGATACAGCCATTGAGAGCGTTGACCCCAATCAATACACATGGTTTCAAGTTACAGGCGGCTTTGGAGCTACCAAAACGCTTTGGGTGGTCACTTCCGGTGGCCGTCACGCTACATTTGCTGCATCGCAAGAAGCACCAGATTTAAACCAAAATTGGCGACTTGTGCCTTTGCGCTCTATTGACTTGGATAACCCATTTGCACCGTTCTTGCAATGGATGGCCATTAAATTTGCCACTGATAGCGTTGGTACAGGATTCAGCGACAGTCCAATTGATGCAACCTTCTATGGCATAGCCACCGCTGATACAAACACAGCTTCAACAGATCCATTGGATTATGAGTGGTCGCCATTTAATTTTGGAACCACCTATGAAATGTTCTATCGTTGTTTTGGCGGTAGAAACATTTCTCTTGTACCTTCTGAAAACAAGCCAATTGGATACATCCCATACATATATGGATCAACATTAAATCTTGATGTTGTGACGTTGGGTGCGGTAAATGACTTAGGCATTATTTCTTCAACGCCACTAATTATTGAATCACCATACCGGTATCTTTTAATCAGATACGCTGATGATGATATTGGCACAGGCTCATCCAGTGATCCTACCGGCAAAACTTATTTTGGTCTTCAACCATCTGATGTAATTGCAATTGACAACAATCCGGCGGATTATGTTTGGTTTTCTGCTGGCGGTACTTTTATTACGGATGTTAATCTTTGGGTAAGAACTACGGGCGGCAACACCGCTCAATTCAACTTATCTATTGATGCACCGGATGTATCTGGATGGGTTAACCAAACTGCTCAAACAGTTACTGTTGATCCGGCAATTGATGTGTATTCAAGATCTGGTTTGGTTGTTACAAACATTACCAGCCCTACATCAGGCCGTATTGGTTATTCAAACCTTGGAGCCAACGGCATTGTCAATTTGAACCTTGATCCATATGGGCAAGGTAGAAACTCTGGTGGATATTCGTTTGATCCAGCAGGAACAGCAGCAATTGAAGTTGATGAGTTTGGCCGAATTATTCAAGCATCAGCGTTAGATTCTGTTTTGTACAGCACATTGCAAACATATGCAACTGCCGGACAAACTGCATTTTCTTTTTCAAATGCTCAACCAGATCAAATTCTTGTTTTTCGCAATGGGTGTTTTCTTGATCCCAATGTAGATTATTCAAGAACATCAACAACAGTCACGTTTACAGATGCATGTGCTTTAAATGATGTGATTCAGATGTATTACATCAGATTAATTGATGCAGTTACATCAGCAGACAAAGTTCCTTTTGTTGTTCAGACGGAAACACTTGCCTACGGGCAAACACAAATTGCAACAACAAACACTGACGGTGCAGAAGTAATTTTTATCAATGGCGTGTTATTGGTTGACTCTGATTACGATTACATCGGAACAAATCAAGGTTATGAATTAATCACACCTTCTGTTGGCGGCAATTGCAATATTGTAGTTTTTGCTTTCAATAATGCCAATGCCTTGATATTTTCTGAAAACTACACACAGACAACATATGCAAACAACAATGTGGTCTTTCCAACTCAGTTCTACAGAAATTCACACTTGATGTGGTTGAATGGTGTTTTGTTAAAGCCTGGTACAGACTACACAATGCCTGGCTCGGCCATTTTGGTTTTTAATTTCACGTTGGTTGGAGCTTTATCTTTTAGTGGACAGCCAGCACAATTTATCTCATTCAAAAAAGCCGGTGAAGCTTCCGCATCATCAATCAGTGCCGCAGGTGTTTTGGGTATGGACATGCCTTTTGAAATTGAATACAAACCAAGCATGAGAGAGTTATTTGCCGATATGCAAAAAGAACTTGAACGACTAAAATCAGAAATTGAAGTGCTGAAAGGTACAAAATGACACAAGCAATTAATTTAGCCAATTTTGCCAATAGTTTAGATACTTCTGGCGGCGTACCCCCTACTCAGTTAAATGCGCCTGTACCTATTTCTAAAGGCGGTACAAATGCAATAAACGCAGCAGATGCCAGAACAAATTTAGATGTAGCTCAAGCGGTGTATTCAGTTCCTTCTGGCGGCATCATTATGTGGAGTGGATCAATTGGATCTATTCCAACTGGTTGGTATTTGTGTGACGGAACAAATGGCACTCCTAATTTGCGTGATAGATTTGTTGTTGGTGCAGGAACAACTTATTCAGTGGCGGCTACTGGAGGTTCAAAAGATTCTGTTGTTGTTAGCCACACTCATACAATTACAGACCCAACACACTCACACGCCCAAAGTGGTACATCGCTTAATATTCCATCGGGAAATTATGCTCAAGCTGGTGGTACGAATCAAATTCCTTATAACCCGACAAGCACAGCAGCGGTATCAACTGGAATATCAATAAACACTGCTGGTGTATCTGGCACAAATGCAAATTTGCCACCGTACTATGCGTTGGCTTTCATTATGAAGTCTTAAGGATTAAAAATGGGCGCACCTACAGCACAAGTTCAGCCAAGTCAGTCATCAGCACCTGCAAGCAAAGGTGCGGGACAATCAGCAAGTAGCGAAGCGCCAGCGGGTAAAGGTGGGCAGTTGACTTCGATGTCTGGTCAACCAACCATGGGTCAACCAAACACAAATGGAAACACAAGTTTGGCTCCAGTAAATCCAAGCTTAAATTCGATAAATGATGTCAAATATGCCAATACTGTTGAACCTACCGGTGATGGCCGCAATGCCTTGCCAAATTCTGGGCTTGGCAAAGGTTCAAACTTTTAAGGAGTAAATCATGGGCGGTGGAAAATCATCTGGTCAACAACAAACAACTGTTCAAATGACACCTGAACAGAGAAGAGCACTTCAAGTACAAACTGATTTTTTGGAAAAAACAGCACTTCCTGCTTATCAAAAAACAGTAGGTGGAGCGCAAGATGTTTTGAGTAATGTCATGCCAGCCACCACAACTGCGGCAAGTGGCGCTTCTGATGTGGCAACTCGTGTAGGTAATTTGCAAGAAGCAATTGGCACTGGAGCATTGGCTACAGGCACTACTGGTCTTGCATCCTTGTTTGATCCTCAGTACGAACAAGAACAAGTTGAAGGCGCTTTGCAAAAAGGCCGTGAAGATATTCGTGAGCAAATAGGTGGTCAAAACGCTATGTATGGCGGTGCAGGTGGTCTTGGCAGTTCTCGTATGGCTTTGGCTGACACTAACTTACGTCAACTTGGTGAACAGCGTCAGTCAACTGCCGCCGCCACTGCCCGTTCTCTTGTTCAAGCAAACAAAGCTGCTGCCGCCGAAAAACTGGCAACAATTGGTGGTGCTGGTCTTACGGGCGCTACAACTGCTGCCGCTTCCAAAATTGGTTTTGCTGGTGTGCCTCAAGACATTTACAGTAAATATGCGTCAGTGGTTTACGGCGTTCCTCAAGGCAATACAACACCTATATTTACGGGTACTCAGGGGTCCACGCAAAAAGGTACTTCAAAAGGCTTTGGCTTTTAAGGAATAAATATGGCAACAGCATTTGACGGTATCGGAATGGGCCAACTTGGCTCAGAAAAACGATACATGACAGGAGACAATCCCATCAGCCAAGGCTTGAAGGGGTTGAAGGATTTTGCCATTTTGTCTGCAATTGATAAATCAGGCTTGGCCGGTTTTCTAAATGACATTGGCAAACAAAAGCAAGACTTGCAAGACAAATATAAGACACAACCTGCTGGTGCGGTTGCTCCTGCGGTTGCGCCAGTGGCTGTTAATCCTCAGGCAGTGCCACAACAAGCTGAAATTAATCCTAATACAGGTACGCCATCTAACAGTCCACTTTTCAATAATTCTGTACAGCCTCAACCAAAATCAATTGAAGATGCTGCTGATGAAGCAATGGGTTTGTCTAAGTCAACTTCTTTTGTTTCACCTGATTTATTTAAAACAAACAATGAGTCAGAACAGGTTCAGCAACAAGTGGCATCCGGTTTTCCTCCTCCTATGCAGTTGCCACAATATGGTGGCAATGGAGAAGGAATGAATTTATTGAAATTATTTTTTGCGGGGTAATAATGGCTGAAGTACTAACTCCTCTTCCTCCACCATCAACGGTAACGGCTGCTCCTGTGGCTCCTGTTGCTGTTCAGCCTCAGAATCCGCAACTTGCTCCTGTTGCGCCCGTTGATCCTGTTCCCGTCACAAGAAGCATTGTGAATGCCAATCCTGTTGCTCAAGTTGACCAACACGTTGCACAAGGTAATGCACCGGCATTGGATAGCTTTGCTCAAAAATACAAAAACACGCCAGAAGGACAAGCATCGGCAGATTTGGCAGAAAAAGTAAAAAGAGGTCAAACTGAATACAACAAATTATTAGGAAGCATTGATCCAAACACGCCCGAAGGCAGACTTAAAGCTTTGCAGACATACAAGACTGTTAAAGACGAACCCCGCTATGGCGATGCATTGATGATGTACATGGCCGGAGATAAAGTTGGTGCGATGCAAACCATCATGGGTGGTAAGGTTGAAACCAAGATCGAATATTTGCCAACCACCGGCCGCATGGTTATTAAAAAGGTCAATGCACTTGGCCAACCTGTTTCAGTTGAGGATGCTGAGTCTGGCCAAATAATCCCAATGCCTGAATATGCAAAATTGGGTGGCAGTGTTTCTTCTTTGGAAAACACTTTGAAGTATCAGTCTGACAAAGCTACTCAAGAGTTCAGAACAAAAGAGTTTAATAATGCCACTAAAGCTTTCAATGGACTTGATACTTTGGCAAAAGCAAAAGATCCTCTTGTCAAAACATATACAGACTTGATGAGTGAGATTATGAATGAGCCATCCATTGGAATGGAAGATCGAAAACTGATTGCCGGTTTTA
>Ga0181344_1000552_pt1 | contig 14675 bp, 24 predicted proteins | sample Su13VDMLBDD_FD_130098 | JGI IMG/M metagenome (GOLD analysis project Ga0181344, IMG submission 130098) | Freshwater viral communities from Lake Michigan, USA - Su13.VD.MLB.D.D | ecosystem: Environmental > Aquatic > Freshwater > Lake | place: USA: Michigan | collected 2013-07-15
ATTGCATACGACACGTTTGTATGCGGGGACATACGCTCTGCGGAACCCAATCCGTACTTTGCTAAACCCCCGTACACCCCGTTTGCAATGAATGACGCATACCCTGAAGGTGCACACGGCATCTACAACGCACAGGGCATCAACTGTCTGCGCTTTCGGGACAAGCGCGGGTCGGTATTTACAACTAAAGAAAACGCCGTTGCATTGGCAGAAAGTTGGAACATATGAAAAAAGAATGGCTAATACCCGGAGGAATAGTTCCGGTAGACATGGAGACAACAGCGGCGCTTGTGACCGAAATCAAACGACTGAGGACTGAACAGCCAGCGCAGGAGCCGGTGGCGTGGTTACGCGACCCCAAACATTATCCACCAGAAGACAAAATACTGCCGCATGTTACTTGGAAGCAGGAAAGGCTCAACACAATCCCTCTCTACACCACTCCACAGCCGCAGGAGCCTCGCAACTTCTGCCCCCGATGCGGTAAGCGCACGGCTGACTTGACTGTGATACACACCTGCACGCCACCGCGTGGACTGGAGATGACATGAACACCTGCCCTAACTGTGGAATGGTTAAAGGCATGCACGCAAGCATATTGCCGGGGTGTATGTGCCCTTGGACGCCCCAAGAAACTGACCCTGAATCCGCATACCAACGCGGCTACTTGGATGGTATCGGGCGCGAGTGCCCGCATTGCAAAGACTACAAAGCCATGTACCTCAAGGTACGTGACGAGCTTGCGGCAGAACAACAGAGGAATGCAAAATGAACAAACGAAACATTGAGCTTGCAGCAGAGGCCGGAGCGTATTGGGAACATGGCGACTGGAACCTAGCATCGTCTGTACATTTCAGCGAGGAAGACCTGCAAACCTTCGCCGACCTTATCCGTGCTGACGAGCGCGAGGCTTGTGGGGCAGTGTCAGAAGACAGCATTAAGGAGTGATACATGGCATTTTCACGACTACCGTATAACTTTGAAGAAGCGTTGGCAGAAGTAAAAAGTTGGAGAGCTTCGTACAAACCGCCGCAAAACGAGTGGACTGACGAAAATGTGATTGCATGGTGCTTAAATCGCGGAATCAAAGCGGCTAACCAATTCAAACCCGACTACAACACCGAAGCCGTGCTGGTTGAGGAGATGCAACGCATGGCAAAACGTATTGAGGGGTTGGAAGTAATGTTGACACGCCAAACAGCCCGCATCGTTGACTTGCAGACACACATTGAAAACTTTGAAGGGCAAAAATAATCATGAAGCGACGTAAATTCCGCAAGTTATTTTGGTGGATGTGTGGACATCGAGTGCGTCAGAGCATGAGAAAAGTAAAGCCGCTGCCCGGAACTCGCTGGGCAGGTAAAGGCAAGCACCTATATCTAAAGGACGCACGATGACAGATCAACGCTATCTCGCCGAGGGGCACGAGTTTTTGTACCCCCATGCAGGTGACCGCAAGGCACCGCCCACAACCAAAGTCCTTCTGCTTACTAGAGGAGGAGTTTGTATTCCGGGGTTCTGGAATGACAATTGGTGCCTTGGCTGGTTGCCGCTACCTAAACGAAACATGGATAAGGAGGATATGAAATGAAAGACGTTGACGCAATAGCCAAGGAAGCTGGGCTAACCCTGACACCTGAGATACGCAAGTTCGCATGGCTCATAAACCACTACGCCCTCATTGAATTCTGGGAATCCGCTGCGAAGCAAGCAAAGTTTCAGACCGAGGTCATGGAGAGGTTCATGAAGGCCGAGGGCTACAAATGAGAAAAGTTTGGTTTTTTACAGACGACTACGGCAACCTGTGCCGGAGCGTAGAGGTAAGCACTTGCTGGTTTTGGTATCCGGCATACAGCAAGAAAGACCACGCCGTTGTTACAGCATGTGGGTTGTACGACGATTGGGGTTCGCTTAAAGGAGCCACATGAGAAAGTCAAACGTGCTTGCCCTGCGGATTCTGCTGCGGGGTGATGCCGATGGGCTGACTGTTGCCCAGATGGCCGACCTTACTGGGGCACCTGAGAACTCAGTATTGCGGTCTCTGAAAGCTATGCCTGATGCCTACATTGATCGGTGGACAACCACTGGTCGCCAGAGATACTACCGCGCCGTTTGGTGCGTAGTTGTGCCCCCCGAGAACTGCCCTAAACCATAACTAAGGAACCGATATGACAGCTGCTGAAAGGCTCATCAATGATTGTGTGTCCCCGTTCAACGAGACACAGCGCCAATACTTGCGCGACCTAAGCAAAGTACCGCCAGACAAGAACTACTCTGCTACACCTAACATAAAACTAGAGGAGTACATCGAGACGCTTAAAGATATGTACCCCGAGATGTTCCACACAAGAGACACGCTCAAGAACCGCGTGTTCGTGGACACGCCGACTTCCTTTATCCAGTACGCACGGTGCGTACGTCCTCGGGAGCAATCCCCTATTTTGAAAGTAGTACTATGAAAGACACACCTAACTTCGCCACATGGACTAACGAGAACCTCGCCAAGTTCGCCAACGATGCCTACGCAAAGATGCAGCAGCAGCAGGAAGCCATCGAGCAGTACCAGCGCGACCTGAAAGATGCAATGGCGCAACTACGCAAAGCCATGTGGGAGAACAGCAAATGACCACAGGCATTGAGGAATTAAAGCTACCCAAGAAACGCATGACCCGAGGCCCCGGTAAGAAGCCTACGTTGGTCGGCACGAGCTTGCGTCTACCGAGGGAGGTGGTGGAGTATTTCGACACCCACTTCGCGTATACAAAGCAAGCCAAGATTAGAGAAATTCTTACTGAGTACGCCAACAACCAACTGAAAGAAATGAAATGACCATAAGCTCGAAAAACACAATCGCAAGTCGTATCCGTGCATACCTACGTGAGAACCCCAAAGCCAAACCCGATGAGGTTGTTAAAGCTCTGGGCGTCAAGCGTGAGAACGTGTACTCCCTAAAGCAGTACGACCGACTGCGTGCCAAGCGTATACGCATGGCAAAGAAAACAAACCCGATCGTGGTCGTGACTGACTCGGGTGCCGCTGCTATGCCTATCGTTCTGCTCGACCCAGTGGACAACGTGAATCACCCCGAGCACTACAAGGTGGGGGGCATCGAGACCATCGACTTCATCAAGGCTAAGCTCACGCCGGAGGAGTTCCGTGGCTACCTCAAGGGCAACGTGCTCAAGTACGCAAGCCGTGCAGGGCACAAGGACAACGCCGTGCAGGATGCGGGTAAGCTAGCGTGGTACGCTAACCGACTGTCCAAAGAATCTTAATCCACCAAGGAACTAACATGAAAACACTTTTTATCGGCCTCTACCTTGCTTGTGCTGCAACAGCTACTTGGGCAGCTTGCTCTACGAACACTATGTATTACAACGGCAAGTACGTTACGTGCACAACCTGCTGCAATGGCAACAACTGCACTACCACCTGCTTCTAAAGCCTAACATTGTTAGGGTAAACACTAGCCGCCTTCGGGCGGCTTTTTTACGTCTGTACTTGTACAAAGTCAAATCCTGTGTTAGAGTCACTCCATAAACAACAGGAGTGATTAGATGACATTTGGAATGCAAGAGGCTTACGTGGACGATAGCGGGGTACTGCACTGCCCTCGGTGTAGTGAACCCTACTTACACCAGCGAGACACAACCATATTCGAGCGGGCTGAAGACGCTGAGATTACAACGGTCATAGCCCAAAACGCTCACTCAGTAGAGGCCACACAGTTCCCCTCTGCCGATACGTGCAACCCCAGCTCACGGCGACGGGGGTTAATCATTGAGTTTCTGTGCGAGTCCTGCCACGGGGAGGATACAAAGACCGTACCCGCATACAGACTAGCGATACTTCAGCACAAGGGTAACACCTACGTGGAGTGGGTTTGATGGCAGACACACCCGAAGCCAAGGTCAAGAAAAAGATCAAGGCAATTCTCACCGACAACAACATCTACTACGCTATGCCTGTGGGCAGCGGCTACGGTAACTCAGGTGTTCCCGACTTCCTTTGCTGTGTATGCGGTTACTTTATCGCAATCGAAGCCAAAGCGGGCAAGGGCACCACAACAGCACTACAAGACAAGCACATCAAGCAGATAACCAACTGCGGTGGCGTCGCGCTAATCATCAACGAAAGCAACCTAGCTGACCTCGAACTGCACATCGAGATGGCTAAAAACGTAACTAAGGAGAAATGAAATGGCAACTTACTCATCAGGCATAAACGCAATCCTCGCTCGCATGGAGACCAACCCAGCGGAGTTCTTTGGAGACGCACCCAAGTGGCGCTTCATCTTCAAGGAGAACTTCCGTGAAGTGTTGACCGAACCAGAGAAGGGCGCACTGCACGAGAAGCTCAAAGAAGTACGTCGACAGGAGTTCGACCACACGGTTATGCGTACGCTGCTAGACGACCAGATGCAGGGTGCTTGGGGTACATCTGAAAAAGGGGTTATTGGGTCAGCGTATGTGAACACCAGCATTCCGCAAAGCCAAGCATACGACCACAACACCCAAAACAAAAGCGCACTACAAAACAACTCTGGTGGCCTTTTGGGCTCTTTCAAATGAACATCCTCACCCTAGACTTTGAGACCTACTACTCGCAGGAGTTCAGTCTCACAAAGGTTACCAATGAGGAGTACGTGCGCTCCCCCGAGTTCGAGGTCATCGGCGTGTCGGTGCAAAGGAATGATGAGGAGCCCGAGTGGTTCAGTGGGACTATGGCCGAGACGGCTGCATTTCTGACTACCTTTGATTGGGAGAACTCCCTAGCCCTAGCCCACAACGCTCCGTTCGATGCGTCTATCCTTACGTGGGTATTCGGTATCAAGCCCAAGGGCTGGCTGGATACGCTGTCGATGGGCCGAGCACTGCACGGCACTGAGGTAGGTGGCAGCTTGGCTGTGCTTGCGAAGCACTACGGTGTAGGTACAAAAGGCGACGAGGTCATCATGGCCAAGGGACTGCACCGCACGGACTTCCCCGCCGTCCAGCTTGCACGATACGGTCAGTACTGCTGCAACGACACCGCCATGACCTACGCACTGTTCCAGAAGATGGCAGTGGGCTTCCCGCCGACTGAGCTGCGACTGATTGACCTGACCATCCGCATGTTCTCTGAGCCGAGGCTGTACCTACGCACAGCTGCTTTGGAGGCGCACTTGCAGGCGGTGAAGCACAGGAAGCAGGAGTTGATGAACAAGATGCTGATCGAGAAAGACCAGCTGATGAGCAACAACCAGCTTGCGAAGGTGCTTGAGGACTTGGGCGTTGTTGTGCCTATGAAGGTTAGTCCAGCCACGGGTAAGATGACCTACGCATTCTCTAAGACAGACGAAGCATTCAAGGCGCTGCTTGAGCACGAGAACGTGATCGTGCAATCCATCGTAGCCGCACGGCTAGGCGTGAAGTCAACCCTCGAAGAGACGCGAACCGAACGTTTCATTGGGATTGCCAAACGCGGCCCTATGCCAGTTCCCCTCCGCTACTACGCTGCACACACCGGACGCTGGGGCGGCGACGACAAACTGAACCTCCAGAACCTGCCACGCAACTCGCCGCTGAAGTACGCAATCATCCCCGAGGATGGTTACGTGATATTGGATTCAGACTCATCGCAGATTGAAGCCCGTACGCTCGCATGGTTAGCTGGCCAAGATGACTTGGTGGATGCGTTTGACCGTGGGGAGGATGTTTACTGCATCATGGCGTCGGCTATCTACGGGTTCCAAGTAACTAAAGCCAACGAGCGCGAACGCTTTGTGGGCAAGACAACGATTCTCGGTGCGGGGTACGGCATGGGCGCAGCTAAGTTTCAGTTGCAGCTAAAGAACTTTGGCGTTGAAGTTACGCTGGAAGAGGCCAAGCGCATCATTGACACCTACCGCGCTACATACCCCGAAATTGTAAAGCTATGGGCTACAGCTGGGAACATGCTCAAGGCAATACTACAGAACCAGCAGACTAGTTTTGGCCGGGGTAATCTGCTTGAGGTCGATGGCGCTAAAGGAATCAAGCTGCCCAACGGTCTGTACCTGAAGTACCCCAACCTGCGCCTACGTGAGGATGAAGAGTCCGGCAAGGTCGAGGTTGTGTACGACACCAAGAAGGGCAAAGCAGTTATCCCCAACCGCATCTATGGTGGCAAGGTGATCGAGAATGTTTGTCAGGCGCTTGCCCGCATTGTGATCGGCGAGCAGATGTTGATGGCTAACAAGAAGTACCCCGTAGTGATGACGGTGCACGATGCTATTGCTGTCGTGGCGCGTAAAGCCGAGGCTGAAATAGCCAAGGAGTACGTTGAGTTGTGTATGCGGCTACGTCCCTCATGGGCACCGGAGCTACCCCTAAATTGTGAAGCAGGATATGGAGAGAGTTATGGCGACTGTTAAACCCATCGTCTGGTCGTTCAGTTCGCTGAAGACATTCCAGCAGTGCCCACGCAAGTACTACCACGCCAAGATTGCACCAGATGCGATTCGGGAACCCGACACAACAGCTACGCTTTACGGCAAGGCTGCTCATACGGTAGCAGAGGATTACATCGGCAAGGGCACTCCTGTCCCACCGCAGTTTGCATACCTACAAGGGATGCTTGACCAACTGAATGCTATCCCCGGCGAGAAGCTAGTCGAGGTGAAGCTGGGGCTTACCAAAGACCTGAAGGCTTGTGACTTTGACGCACCGGACGTGTGGTGGCATGGCATCGCCGACTTGGTTATTCTGGACGAGGAGAAAGGGCTTGCCCACTCCATCGACTACAAGACAAGCAAGAACGCACGGTACGCGGATGTGAAGCAGCTTGACCTAGTTGCTGCCGGAATTTTTGCCCGCTGGCCTAACATTGTTAGGGTGAAGTCAGCCCTGCTTTTCGTAGTGAGTAAGGAGTTCATCAAGGCTGAGCACCACGCCGACATGAAGGACGCCTACGTAGCTGCACCGGCAAAAGATGTTGCGCGTATCGAAGCAGCGATAGAAAATGGGGTATGGAACCCAGTAAGTGGGCCCCTGTGCAGATTCTGCGCAGTCAAAGATTGTGAATACAACAGGAGTTAAAAATGCCCTACGTGAATAAAGCCCGCCCCTACAAAAAGGAATACCAGCAGCAGATCGAACGGGGGGAAGCCCCTACCCGTGCGAAGCGTCAGAAAGCACGCGACGAAATGGACGCTAAGGGTATCGACCGCACAGGTAAGGACATTGACCACGCCATCCCCCTGAGTAAGGGGGGCACCAATGCGCCGAGCAACTTGAAGCTGAAAGCACCGAGCGCCAACCGTTCGTTCAGCCGCAACTCAGACCACACAGTCAAGGTCAACAAACCAAAGAAGAAATGACGGACGAGCAAATATGGCTCCTACGCTTTGGTAGGGGTTGGGTAGACTGGTGGGAGTTGGCAAACGAGTCTGGAGATGACATCAGCTCCTTAGCTGAACGAATGCACGAGGCCCAGATGTTAGAAAAAAACATAAAGAGCTTGCGGGTTAGACTAAAAACGAAGGAAGAAATGAACCTATGAACCTATCAGAATATGAATGGCCACGCCCACACGGGTTCTCGCCGTTCGACCATCAGAAGACAACCGCTCAGTTCCTAATCTCAAACCGTAAAGCGTTCTGCTTCAACGAGCAGGGCACGGGCAAGACTGCATCAGTCATCTGGGCAGTCGATTACCTAATGAGCGTTGGTGCGGTAAAGCGCGTGTTAGTGGTATGCCCGTTGTCGATCATGAAGTCGGCATGGCAGCAAGACCTGTTCAAGTTCGCTATCCATCGCACAGTATCTGTTGCCTACGGCAGCGCAGCGAAGCGCAAGGAAATCATCAGGGGCGGTGCCGAGTTTGTCGTCATCAACTTTGACGGCGTAGAGATCGTCAAGGATGAAATCATCAACGGTGGCTTTGACCTCATCGTAGTGGACGAGGCATCGGCGTACAAGAACGCACAGACCACACGTTGGAAAACCATGCGTACTCTGTGCAAGTCCATCAAGGGCCTGTGGATGCTCACGGGTACACCTGCAGCGCAGTCTCCTGCGGATGCTTACGGATTGGCAAAGCTAGTGAACCCCACGGCTGTGTCTCCGTTCTTTGGTCAGTTCAAAGATACCGTGATGACCAAGATCAGTATGTACCGCTGGCTACCAAAGCCCGATGCGCAAGATACTGTGCACCGCATACTCCAGCCCGCAATTAGGTTCGAGAAAGCCCAGTGTCTTGACCTACCTCCGGTTACGTTCGTAGACCGTGACGCACCACTCACACCGCAGCAAAAAGCTTTCTACAAGCTGCTGAAATCCGAGATGCTTATCGAGGCTGCTGGCGAGGAAGTGTCGGCTGTCAACGCAGCTGTGCAGATCAACAAGCTACTCCAGATCGCCTGCGGCTCCATCTACACCGACTCCGGCGAGGTGGTGGACTTCGACGTATCCATCCGTCTAAACGTAGTGAAGGAAGTCATCGACGAGACCAGCAACAAGGTGCTCGTATTCGTCCCGTTCACCCATACCATCGACGTACTAGAGAAGTTCCTAACCAAGCACAACATTCCCTGTGCCATCATCAACGGCTCAGTACCAGTCAACAAACGCTCCGACATCGTCAAGGACTTCCAAGAGACTAACAATGTTAGGGTGCTCATCATCCAACCGCAAGCAGCCTCCCACGGGTTAACCCTGACTGCAGCCGACACCATCATCTGGTACGCTCCCTGCACAAGTGTGGAGACATACTTGCAAGCCAACGCCCGCATCGACCGACCCGGCCAGAAGAACAACATGACTATCGTGCACATCTCCGGTAGTCCAGTTGAGGCAAAGGTCTACTCCCTACTGCGGAACAACGTAGGCAACCACCAGAAGATCATTGACTTGTACCGCCAAGAAATTTCTTCTGAAAACATTTGACAATGTCTAATCCTGTGGTATAGTTCTTTCCGTGGGTGTTGGCGTTGAGGTCATAGTTGCCTCCTGATTTGAAGGGTCAGACACAACCCCCACACCTTTATCAACCGTTAGGAGTATCAGATGGACGAACCAGTCGAAGAGGCAAACTCTTCCCCAAACTTAGACAAGCTCACGGACATCTACATCAAGATTCGTGACGCACGCGCAGAAATCAAAGCTGACTTTGATGCACGGGATTCCGTGTTGAAAGACCAGCTAGGGCTCCTAGAGTCCAACATGCTAGACGCTTGCAAGGACTTAAACGCAAGTAGCATACGCACCCCACACGGCACAATCATTCGCTCGGTCAAGTCACGGTACTGGACGAACGATTGGGATTCGATGTACACCTTTATTGAAGAGCAAGGTGCATTTGGCCTGTTAGAGAAACGACTTCATCAGACAAACATGAAGGACTTCCTAGCTGAGAATCCTGACCTTTTGCCCAAAGGGCTCAATGTCGAAAATGAGTACACCGTGGTAGTTAGACGTTCTAAATCTTGAAAGACACTCAAATGAGCAACATTACTGTAATTGACCAAGCACTTCCCGACTTCCTCCAAACTGGCGGCGTCAGCGAACTCACTAAGTCCCTCATGGGCAACACGGGCACGAAGCGTATCGTCCCTAAGAACGGCATCTTCCGCAAGGAGATTGGCGGCAAGGAAATGGGCAAAGTTAAGGGTGACCTCAACGTAGTCATTGTGAACTCATCTCCCAAGGTGGGACGCATCTTCTACGCTAAGCAGTGGACTCCTGACGCTGAGCCGACTGCACCTGACTGCTTCTCCAATGATGGCCAAGCTCCTGACGAGGGTGCTGAGAATCCCCAGTCGGCACGCTGCGACACCTGCCAGCAAAACATCAAGGGTTCGGGCATGGGCAACTCCAAAGCTTGCCGCTACTCGCGCCGCATTGCTGTGCTGCTTGAGGATGACTTCGGTACCGCGCTTGAGGGCGAGGTGTACCAAATGAACTTGGCTTCCAAGTCTCTGTTCGGTGAGAGCCCTGCCGAGAACACCCATACGTTTGAGAACTACATCAAGTATCTGGGCAACAACGGTAAGAGCCTTGACTGGTACATCACTCGCATGAGCTTTAACGACAACAACGACAACCAGTCGCTGCTGTTCACTCCAGTGGAGCACATCAAGCGTAACCACTACGACGTGATTACCAAGGTAGGCAACACTCCTGCTGTGCAGAAGATGGTCACCATGACCCCGTACCAAGCTCAGACTGGGAATGCGCCGAAGATTGCCGCCCCTGCCGCCCCTGCCGCCCCTGCCGCCCCTGCCGCCCCTGTAGCCCCCAAAGCTGCGGTCAAAGTAGAGGCCGAAGAAATCGCCGAGCCAGTCAAACGCGAGAGCAAGAAGGCAGAGGTAGCCACTCCAACGGCCAAGCCTAACCTCGATGCTGTTCTTGCGGCATGGGGCAGCGAGGAGTAACTATGAGCTACGGATACAGCCAGCGACTAGTCGATGCAAATAACAGTGCAGACATTAGCTCGCGTGGCGTGTATCTGGGTAGTCGTTGCATAAAGCTCGGCATCTCGGTTAGTGAAGTAGCGGAGGCTATCGGCGTGAGTCGGGCCACCGTCTACAACTGGTTTTGGGGCTCTGTTAACCCAAGCGCCTCACACGAAGCTAAGATCGCCGACTTCCTGCGCACACTCAGAACCCGCAAATAAACATGACCGACTTCAACCTACTCGACGCCGTACTGCCTACGGAAGGGCGCTACTGCGTGATGGGGATTGGACGTTACCCAGACCAGAGGTTTGTAGATACTAAGGAAGAGCTTGATGAGATAGCGAACGACTTCGTGAGTAGGAACGTTGATGCGTATTTTGGTTGTGCCAAGTATGGGCCGCTGAATAAAAGGACGCATGACAACGCAACCTACTTCCGTGCGCTATGGATGGACATTGACTGCGGCCCCACAAAGGCAGCACCAGATGAGAACGGCGTCATCAAGGGCTACATCGACCAGATAGTAGGGCTCACTGAGTTCAAAAAGTTCTACACCGCTGTTGGCCTACCCAAACCAATCCTAGTGAACTCCGGCTACGGGATTCACGCTTACTGGCTAATCGAGGAGACTCTGTCCCGCAGGGAATGGGAACCTCTTGCCGATCGGCTCCGCGAGCTTTGCAAAGAGCAAGGCTTGATTGTGGATGCTTCAGTATTTGAAGCGTCTCGTATTCTTCGTATCCCCGGCACATTCAACTTCAAGCAAGCCGAACCCAAGCCCGTCACGGTAATCAATGAGCGTAGTGCACGCATACCTTATGCGCAGCTAAAAGAAATACTAGGAGCAGCAGAACCCAAACCTGAGCAGCCAGACTTCATACCTAGTTCAATGAGTCCAATGATGGAAGCGTTGATGGGTAACAAGGTCAAGCGGTTCAAGACCATCATGATTAAGTCGGCTAACGGTGAAGGCTGTGCACAACTGCTGCACTGCTTTGAGCACCAAGCCGAGATAGAGGAACCCCTGTGGCGCTCAGCGCTTTCCATTGCTTCGTTCTGTATTGACAGGGACAGCGCAGTACACAAGTTGTCCAGTGGCCATGACGGCTACGACCCGCTGGAAGTAGAGCGCAAGGTAGACCAGATCATCAAGCATGGCGGTCCACACCACTGCACCACGTTCGAGAAGCTCAACCCATCAGGCTGTGTCGGTTGTGTACACAAAGGGAAGATCAAATCTCCGATCGTGCTGGGCACCGAGATTGAGGAAGCAACGGGTGACGATAACGAGGTAGAAGTAGAGACTGACGATGGGGTCGAGATAGTAACCATACCTGAGTATCCATTCCCGTTCCTTCGGGGCAAGAACGGTGGCATCTACCGTAGACCTGCAGAGGATGAGGAAGCGGACATGGTGCTTGTTTACGAGCATGACTTCTACGCCGTGAAGCGTATGCGAGACCCCGAGGCTGGCGAAGTCATCTTGTTCAGGTTGCACCTACCGCACGATGGGATACGGGAGTTTGCGATTTCCACTGCGGCCATCTCGTCTAAGGATGAGTTGCGTAAAGCGCTAGCCCAGCAAGGGGTAATGGCTCACCACAAGCAGTACGAAAACTTGGCTACCTACGTGGTCACGTTTGTAAAAAACATGCAGTATGCAAAGAAAGCGGACATTATGAGAACACAATTTGGATGGGTAGAGGGCGACAGCAAGTTCATTATGGGCGATCGGGAGATTACCAAGGACGGCACGTTCTACAGCCCGCCGACTACGACAACAGAATTCTTCGCCAACAAGATTCACGCTAAGGGTGACTTCGACAAGTGGAAGGAAGTGTTCAACCTCTACGCCCTGCCGGGTATGGAGCCCCATGCGTTTGCCGCACTGACAGCGTTCGGCTCACCGCTCATGAAGTTCACAGGCTTGGACGGTGCAATCCTCAACGTCATCTACGAGATGGCAGGTTCAGGCAAGTCCACCATCCTGCGTATGTGCAACAGTGTGTATGGCCAACCCAAGGAGCTGATGGCCATTGAGAAGGATACGTTCAACGCCAAGATGCAGCAGCTGGGGGTTATGAACAACCTGCCCAATACGATCGACGAAATCACCAACATGCTGCCGAAGGACTTCTCGGACTTGGCCTACGGTATCAGCCATGGCCGAGGCAAGAACCGCATGACAGGCTCAACCAATGCACTGCGCCTCAACAACACCTCATGGAACAACATGACGCTGGCATCATCCAACGCTAGCTTCCACGAGAAGCTGTCCACGTTCAAGAGCACCCCAGATGGCGAGTCCGTGCGTCTGATGGAGTATAAGATTGAGCCCAACAATGTCATCGGCGTAGCACGCGGTAAGGAGATGTTTGACCATCAACTGCAGGAGAACTATGGCCACGCAGGTGAGGTTTTCATTAGCTGGCTGGTAAACAATCTGGAAGAAGCCAAAGACCTACTCAAGAAAGTACAGGCACGCATCGACAAGGAAGTTCAGTTCACAAGCCGGGAGCGTTTCTGGTCGGCACAGGCAGCGTGCAACATCACTGGCGGTTTGATCGCACGAAGCCTTGGCTTGCACGACTACGATATGGCTGCTGTGTACGCATGGATGAAGACGATGCTGTCCGATATGCGTGTAGATGTGAAACCCCCAATATCCAACCCAGCATCGGCCCTAGGCGAGTTCATCAACGCGCACATCTTCAACACACTGGTGGTTAACGGTGAAGTGGATGCCCGAAGCAATCTAGTCTCGATGCCGTCTCTGGAACCACGGGGGGAGCTGCTGATACGCTACGAGCCAGACACTAAGCACCTGTATATTTCGGCCAAGAAATTCAAGGACTTCTGCGTAGAGCGGCAAGTCAACTATAAGAACCTGCTGGCCAAACTTACCGAAGCCGAGGTCTTTTTGGAGACCATGAACAAGCGTATGGCCAAGGGTATGAAGGTCGTATCCCCCGCAGTCCGTGTGCTCAAGTTTGATACATCCAACTCCGAGTTCCTCCAAGTAGATGCGATGCTAGCAAATGAAGATCGAGACAGTCTCGTATCAGATTGACTGGTCTAAATTCCACAAGGGGTACTCGTTTTTTGTACCCTGCGTTGACCACAAAGCCGCACGCCAATCACTCCAGACTGTATCCAAACGATTACACATGGAAGTCCTCACGAAGGTGGTGATCGTGGACGGTATCAAAGGCTTGCGCGTTTGGCGAGTCTGAGTTAAAGTCTCGGCACTAGTAGGTTGCTAGTTGTTGACGTTCTCTCCTCCTTGGTGGTTAACTCCACCTTACCCCCGGCTAAACACCGGGGGTTTTTTTATGGGCGTTTGTTTTCGCGCTCAGCCTTCGTAGCCGCTTCCCTAGAACGCTGCAGCACCTCATCAAGGAACATGTTCTTCTCGGTGGGGGTAACACCTCGGTTAGATGTGGCACGCTGCTCTTCACGCTTCTCAAGCGAGTTCATGATTTCGTCCGACAAGATGGCGTTCTGTGGGTACTTCCCATTGAACTTGTCTATCTCATCCAGCGTAGCCTCAAATACCTTGTCGTTCCCGTTTCGGAATGCCCGGTCAAGCTTGTCGATAATCAGGTTGTGCTCATTCATGACCTTCTGCTGCGCACCGAGAACCTTGAACGTGGCGTACTGCACATTTGCTAGCGTCTCAGGCCGGAAACCAATAGACTGGCCGATCAACATGCCTGTGCTAAACGCATCCTTGGACATGATCTCTGTACCCTTGTTGTCCTTAGCGCCTTCCGTAGCAAGCTCATGCGCAGTGACGAAGTTGCGGAAACCGGCAGGTGACCAGCGTTTGACCGCCTTGGCGTAGTCCCCCTGCATAGCTGCATCAACACCGTCTGCGATAGACAAGACCATGTTCGCCGAGGGGCCAGCGTGCTCTAGTATCTTGGCCGTCAAACTCTCCCGTACAGTTTTGTACTCCTTGCTATCGCGTGTGAACAGGTTGTTCAGTCCAGTGCGACCGGCAATATCTAGTCCAGTAAGTGCATTCGCAAGCCCATGCGTCAAGATGTCAGACAGTGGTATGCCGCCAATTTCTGTGGGGCCAAGCCATTCGGCCAAACCAACAGTCGTCCACCACGTCTCAAAGTCCATGGACTTCATATCCTCGGGCCAGTCGTCATCCTTCAGCTCATTCCACGCCGCACCCATCAAACCCATGACCATGCTGAACATAGGCAAGCCAGCAGCGCCAGCAAGTACAAACGTAGCACCCATAGTC
>Ga0181344_1000553_pt1 | contig 14674 bp, 8 predicted proteins | sample Su13VDMLBDD_FD_130098 | JGI IMG/M metagenome (GOLD analysis project Ga0181344, IMG submission 130098) | Freshwater viral communities from Lake Michigan, USA - Su13.VD.MLB.D.D | ecosystem: Environmental > Aquatic > Freshwater > Lake | place: USA: Michigan | collected 2013-07-15
AGGAATTACAGGAATTAGGGGTGTGCACCTATAGGGCCTCTCTCTCACCCCTACACCTATGAGGGGGTAGAGGTCGCGCGTCTATATAGGTATAGTCTGTAATCCTGTAATTCTGTAATAATGGAGTGATTCCAGAGGTTTATGGCATTACATGGGAATTACAGTCTGTAAGGTGAGGGATTACGGGGGTTTACGGGAACGGCTTGTCGTGAGAGCGAGGATGCACGTTTCAAGGTTGAAACACGCGACGTTTCACGCGACGTTTCACGCTCACAGCTGCACACTGCAGCCCCCGATCCATGGTAGGGCCTAGTCGTCCTGGAGAACCACCCTACGATATTGATAATGACTTTCAATATCAAGACTCCAGGAACGCACACCCCTACCCCGCGTCACGCCTCACACTCACGGACGTTCCTCTCTCCCGTGGTGAAGACGGTCTTCACCCGCACGCGACGGCGCATCCCTACCCCGCGCCGCGCATGAGCTGGCACGGGCTGGCTCACCTTGCCTTGCCTTGCCTTGCCTAGCAGGGGGGCCCCCCCTCCCCCCCTTGAGGTAGTCGTTTAGTTGACTGACCCCTCTCCATCTCGTGCATCCCCAGCACAAGTGTCCACACACTCCACCGCATCAACACCCATCGCCTGGCACACGGACAGGTAGAGCGTGAGCGTGATGCCGAGCACCTCTCGGTCGGTGAGGTTCCGCTCATCCTTCTGCATGGCGCCGATCAACCCAGAGACGTACTGCTTGACCACTTCGTTTCGCATGGTTGGACTCCTTGCCCGTCCTAACCAGTCTGCGTTAGTGGGTTTGACCTACCACGAGGTCGCCACCATGCTGGACACCACGTCGCTGCGCTTCCAGATCGATGAACTCGAGCGCCGTCAGATCTTCACCTCACCTCTGGTGAAGCAGATGCTGGACGAGCTTGAGGACTGCATCCGCGAGCGCGATGCGCTCTCTGCATACGTGGTGGCGCAGGGAGACGAGATCGAGCGGTTGCGCAAGATCGTGATGCGCTTCGAACAAGATTCGGCACAGGCGATCTCTGAACAGTACGACGAGAAGATGACGCTCCTAGAGTCGAAGGCTTTTCTCTTGGAGAAGCAGAGGGACAACCTCAGTGAGAAGCTCAAAGCGCTGGAGAAGTCTGTTGAAGAACGGAACGGACACTCCATAGAGGAGCATCGTCTCTTGCTCGAAAACGTAAAGCTTCGCGACGCCTTTGGCGTAAAGGCGCTTGAGGCGAAAGAGGCGCACGAGGTGATCCACAACATCATCGCAACTCTTGAAGAGTGCGGGATGGTGTCCAGGCACAGACTGGATGTGCCGATATGAACACCCGGTTGCGCAAGATCATCGCAGCGGCTAGGATCTGAACGCCGGCTGTTGGGGCCGGCACGTCACTCCTGTTGGTGGTTCGTCAGGTGGTTGGCCGGTAGGGTTTAGGCTCTACCGGCCTTTCACGTCTTACCAAGGAGCTTGTCGAGGAGGGCCTTGTCCTCCTCCGTCTCCGCACGCACGGCGTGCTCGGTCTCTTGCACGGTGCGGCCATATTCACGGGGGAACCGGCGCTCGAGCATCCACGCAGCGGCCTTCCAGTCCTGCACGGTGCCGTCGTATGTCGCTGACCCGGTGGCTGCGCCACCTACGACCTCGAGCATGGCAGTAGCCGCCTCCGACTCTGCTGCACCGATGGTGCGCCAGGCCTGTACGAACTTCGGGTCGCCGTTCTCGCCCTTCCGCATCCACATATCGAGGGTGGCGGGAGAGATGCCTGCGTGTGCGCACGCGAGGTTCTTGGTGAGGCCTGCGGCCATCGCACGAGCGACCTTGTGGACGACGAGGTCATCGGGTCGCTTGTCGAGTGGGTTCTCCTTCTTGGGGATGAGCTGTGAGCCTGTCAGCACCTCATGAGCGATGATGGCGGCTTCAGCAATGTCCCCGATGTCCTTGTGCATGACTGCACGGGCCTTCAGACCCTGCGCACGCTTGAACATACGGAACGACTTGCGGGCTTCGACGGACTCCTTCTTGGTGGGCTGGTCCCTCACTTGTTGCTCTCCGCACGCACGATGCGCGTGGCCCACGCATACGCGGTGTCGCCACCCCAGAGCGCCCACGCGATCGCGCCGGCAGACGGGTATCCCTCGCCCCCTGGTCGGAATCCCTTTCCCTGCTTGTCCACTTCGTGGCGCCGGAAGAAGGAGTACATCCGCTTCACGGTCTGAAGCGGGAAGGACGACCCATTCGCGAGGTCGCGAGCACGAGCCACACCTACAGCCGTGCCGCCACGGTTGAACTCCTTACGCCACTCGAGGCCCTTCCTCGCGTTGCTGGCAGCACCGGGCGGCGGCTTGTAGGTCTTCTCGCTCATGGGTTCACCTTGTAGTAGTCGATGATGTTCTGGTTGGACATCGTATCCGGCTCGAGGCCGCGCTCTGCGAGGTCAGCACGCAGAATGGCGAACGCATCTGGGTTGATGTTGTTGGCCTTTGCGTACCGCTTCGCTGTCGCGACCGCGCCGAGACGTGCACTCGGGTCAAGCCTGTCGAGCCGGTTTTGGCCAGCCTGCTTCGCAGCCTGACGGATGCGCGGGTTCGCAGCGAGCATGTCGAGCGTAGCCTGAATGTCCTGCGAGACGAACTGCTCCTTGGTGAGGAGACCTTCATCAATGGCGAACGCTGCCGCCTTCGACGCATCCACAGTGCCACCACCAGCGAGGTCCGTGTAGAACAGGCTCCGGTCGGCTTCGTACCGACGCTCGTCAAGCGACCCGGTGTACTCCTGACCGCGCATGAGCTGCTCGGTCTTGCTGGCCTCTGGAGTCTGCGTCACGGGAGTACGCTCTGCAGGGAACCCACCGAATCGAGCGATACGACCGGTGACGATGGACTCAGCAGCACGGTCACGAGACTGTGCGAAGGTGCGTCGGCTCTTGATTCCAGAGAGAGACTTGAGCATGACCTTCTGGAGGTCGAGCTTGAGCTTTTCGTTGTCCGGATTCTCGGTCAATTCGGACATCACTTGGTACAGGTCCTCTGCGTCCTTCGGCTCACCGAGCGTAGCGATGACCTGTGGGACGAAGGCACGAAGGTAGACGGCAGTCTGAGCAGGCACCTGATAGCCAGGCGACAGGGTGACCTTCGTATCGCCCATGTCGGTGTCGATCATCTCGACCCCGATAGGCGTGTTCGTCTTCTCTGCGAGACCGAGCTTCTGCATGAGCGGGCCGGTGACCCCAGCACCAAGCGTAATCGGACGAAGAGACGGGCTCTCCTTCTCACCGTAGGACGAGCGAACGATCTCGATGAGCGCTTGAATGATGGGGTTGTAGCCTTCTGGGTTCCCAATAAACGTCGTGAACGCGCTGGTAAGCTGTTCACCGAGCAGAGGGTTGCCTTCAGCGGTTGCGGCTTCCTTCGCGCCAGCTGCGATAGCCTCGGAAAGCGCGAACACGCGGTTGAACGCAGTCAGGTTTGAATCTTCTGGACCCATGAAGTAGGTGATGGAGTCCGTCTCGAACTTGTTCTTCGGGTTCGCAGCGTCGTTCGCGAGCTGAAGACCACGCAGACGGCTGTCCGCGGTCACCACGGAGAACGGAGTACGGTTCGCGGAGAACTCATCCGGCTCAAAGTAGAGCGGTGGCCTCGGTACGTAGTAGTCCATGAAGGCTGCGATGGACGGAAGCTGCTCCTCGGTGAGGGCAAGAGCCCCCAACCGAAGGTCACGAGCCGAGATTCCTGCCTGCTTCAACAGCCGAACCTGCTGTTCGTAGCGCGGATAGAGCATTTCTGCGTCAATTTCAGCCTGCGAACGGCCTTCCTTGCGCATCTGCTCCGCACGAGCGGCGTCGTCAGCCTGCATCGCCTCGACATCAAAGCCATTCTGGTCCTGATTCTCAAGGAAGAACGACCCAACCTTCGAAAGCGTCTGTTTTCCACGGGTCCAGCGACCGAAACGGTAGCCAGAACGCGCAGCCTCGACTGCTCCGCGCACACGAGAGCCATCCTTGGTGAGAAGACGTGCGACTCGCAGCGTGTTGCTCTTGTCGAACGCCCAGAACGGCTGGAAAACTGTTACGACGATGCTCTTCTCGATGGGATGCAGGTTCGCGCTATAGTCCATGAGCGCCGCGACCATGTCGTCCGCGGTCTGACGGGCGAGAACGCGCAGTTGAGCCTCGTTCATACGAGTGACCCCACCGGCTTTCGCGATGTTGTACTCGAACAGCGAGAGGAATGCGCCTGCACGCTTACGGTCGGTGAGAATCTGACCGATCGCGTCGGTCTGGTCGGTGAAGACCTTGCGGAACGCAGCGTAGGCTCGGTTGTCTTGGAACACCTTGTTGAGGTCACGAGCGACCTCGTCAGCCATGATGGTGTTTCCACCACCAGCCTCGAGGAAGATGCGGCGCATCTCGCTGTACGGAAGTCCGTGAGTGCGGCTCACGTCATCTGACGCACGAAGCAGCAGGCTAGCGTCTGTGCCGTAGGCAGAGAGGCCGAGCCAGTTGTTCACTCGTCCAAGAACTTCTGCCGTAGCGGTGGCCGTCGCACCGGCACGCGCTCCACGCACCACGTCAGCCAGTCCAGTAATGACGGAAGTCGAAACGCCAGGAACGACCTTTGCGGTGAGGATGTTCGTGAGGACAGAGCCGACCATCACCTTGAGACCCTGCTTCAACCCACCGTTCGCAGCGACTGCGAGCTGGTCTGCATCCTGCACGAGGTTGTTGAAGTAGAACTCTGCACGAGGCGTAATGAGACCGTAGACGCTGGCCTTCTTGTACGTGTTGGCGAACATCCAGCCTGGATTCGTATGCCACCCAGATGCGCCCTGCTCACCACCGCGAGTCGCGTTGAGCATGCTGTTGACAGCCTTGTCCATCTCACGAGCCACGGGCTGCGGCATGTACAGAGAGCGCGTGACCATCTTATCGTAGGCGTTCAGCACCTCTGCGGCAGCATTGCCCTCGCTCATGCCCTCTTGGATCGCGGCCTTTGTAAGCCTCATGGCCTTGAGGATTTCGTTCTTTGCGGGAGCGTTGACGATGTCCTCCTTCAGCTCTCCGATGGGCTTACGAGTATCGACCGCGCTGCTGTAGATAGTAAGCGCAAGTTCACGACCACGCGCAGCCTCACGGGTGGAGACATCACCACTGGTCATCCACGCCTTGATCGCACGAGCCTCTTCTGTGGTGAAGAGAGCACCGAGTCCGAGCGAGTTGCTGACCGCATGGTTGACGATGCCCTGCGCCATCACGGCCTGCGTGAACTGAAGGTCACCCGTCGCGATAGTGCGGGTTCCAGAGGCCTTCGGAGTCGTCATGCCAGAGATGACGTAGGACAGTTCATCAAGCGATGTGATCTCGTTATCACCCAGCTTCATGGTGCGGACAATGGTGCGCAGCTCGTTAGCAAGCTCAGGGAAGTCCCTCTTGAACGTGTCTACGTCATCGACGTAGGCGAACGCCATACTGTCCACGACGCCTCCCGGGCGAGAGTCGAGGTTCCCGATCTCCTGCGTCGTTCGCCAGACGGTACCGTAGTCTGTGCTGTCGAGCATCCGAAACGCAGAGGAGAGGCGCTGGTTCGGGTTGGTGATCTTCTGCGTAGCGATGGCGCTCTGAAGGTCACGAGACGCATCATCGGTCATGCGCCGAATCTGACTGTTCAGGTCACGTAGAGTCTTCGGGATGGTTCCCTCGACCACCTCACGCGCACCAGAGCCAAGGGCACCGACGCCTCGAGCAAGCTCGGCGTACTGCTGGAGCCCAGGCGTAGTCGCAGCGATACGCCGCACCTCTTCCTGCACCTGACGCTGAAGCGTGACCTCACGCTCTGCAAAGGCAGCTCCACGACTCTCACGAATGACGGACTCAGCAGCAGCGCCTTCCTTTGTGAGTCCTGCCTTGACCGCTTCTTCAGCAGCAGCGAGACGCTGTGCGAGAGAGCGGCGCGGGTCGGCCACAGTACGGTAGGCATCATCTGCGATGTCGTCGTACTGGACGAGTCCGTTGACGACACGCTCTTGGATGGAGCGAGCATTGCGGACGTTGCGCAGCTCATCCTCGAGCTTCGGCTTACGTTCAAGCAGGACCTTGAGCCGCTGGTCAAACGTGGCCTCAGGCACGCGAGACTGAGCAACGACAGCCGCAGCCTCACGACGCACTTGGTCGAGGCGCTCGACCGCGTTGTCGCGGTTGTTCATCGCGGCGTTGATGACCCGGCTCTTGATTTCGGTGGGTCGGTCTTCACCCGTATAGAGCGGAACCTCTTCAGGAGCAGAACGACCAGCGCCTCCCACTTCGTCAACCTGAGGCTTCTGCACAGCACGCTTGAGAAGGTCAACGAATCCGTTCGGGTCATCGACATCATCAGGGTTAATGTCGAAGTCCGTAGCGGTCGGACGCTTCGGAGGAGCCATCGGCTCGGTGACGTGTCGGTTGTACGACGGGTCATAGCTGACCTTGCCAGCAAGTCCGTTCTTGAACGCAGCCTGCTCACGCTTCGCAAGATCGGCCCACTCTGCATTCGTCATCGGACGTGCAGTGTCGTAGACGCCGATGCTCAGCACCTGTCCCTGCTTGTTCTTCTGACCAAGACCAACGGTGTAGTCCTTGACTCGACCGCGCTCGGACAAAATGGCTTCATCAGCAGGAACGAGGACGCTCCTACCCTTTACGCGGACCTTCTGCGGACCAGCGGAAGAAACGTATTCAGCAGGCTGCACCACGAGGTACTGCTTCCCATTGCGCACCTCGGCACCCGTGACGTAGCCGACGAAACGGTCGGACACAGCACCTTCATCCGCAAAGCGAGTGGTGCCGTCAGGGAGCACGACGTTCTGACGGAGAGGACCGGCCTGTTCTGCGAGGTTCGCATTTCGGACTTCAACGAAGTCATCCAGACGTACGACGAGCGGGTCGAATCCTTCAGGTGCAGAACGGAACGACAGCCATCGGAAGTAGACGTTCTCGCCTCGAGCGCGCCGCGTACCTTCAGGAAGTCCAGCAGCAACCTGCTCAAGACTATCGTAGAAAGCCTTTGCGACAGGACCATTGAAGTTAGGTCCGCGCCCCCAGAAGTCAGTACGCTTCAGGTAGTTCTTGAAGAATGGAAGACCTACGCGGTCTGCGAACTCGCGCTTCGCCATGTCGTGGAGAGCCATGCCTTGGTCGAGGTAGCTTCGGATAGCCTTGGCTTTCTCTGGCGTAAGGACATCACCGCTCTTGAGAGCTTCAGCGAGGTTTCGCTCAAGCTCTGCTTTAAACGCAGGACCATCACCCATGATGTAGCGCTCGACGTTGTCGAGTCCACGGTCTCGAGCAAGACCGAACAGATGCTTCGGGTCGCTCACGTCCGTGACTGGTGCACGCTGGGTCAGCATGATGTCTGGCCGCTCCCACGGCTCGTTCGTCACGCCGTAAATGCGGTTGCGGTCGAGACCGTAGCGCATCTCGACCTGACGACGAGCAATGGGATTATCTGGGACTCGAGTACGGAGAGAGGCGTTTACTCCGTCCACCTGGTTTGCAGCGGAAGCAGAAGCTGCCGAAACAGCACTGGGGTCATTCGCGATGTTCGCTGCATTCTGTGCGTTTACATCAGATGCAGGCGGGACCATGCTGGTCTTGCGTGCCTTGGTCGCTTCAGCAGCAGCCTTCACCTGCGCCTTCGGAACCTTCATCGACCGTGCACGCTGAAGGTCTTGGGTCGCCATCTTGGCGTTCTTGATCGCATCATTGACCGCGTCAGTCGCAGCCTTCAGGCGAAGACGAGCCTCTGCAGACGAGATGAAGCGTTCTGCGATCTTCGCACCTTCCTGCTCATCCTTGAGCAGCTGCTCTACGATCTTCTGTTCGCGTACCTCAAGGTCGCCCAAGCGCTTGTACTGACGAGCAGCATCAGCACGGTCGAGAATCTGAAGAATCTCAAGGTTGCTGTACGGAGCAGTCCGCTTGTTTTCCTTAACGAGACGCTGTCCCTGCTCCTCGAGGATGCGGATCAATTCGTCCGCAGGCCCACCACGAAGAGCATCAACCATATCGTCAACGAGCACAGACTCTGCATCCGTCAGCGACTTGTCGCCTTTACCGCGCAGGAACTCACGGACAGAGCCGGCCTCTGCCACAGCACGCGCCTCTCCAGTCGTGACCGGAGTACCGAACACGTCCACGACCTCTTGCTGGTCGATGACCTCTGCAACACGAACAGGCGTAGGAGCAACACCAGGACGCTTGCCGAGCATCTTCTGCACGGCTGCATCAGACGCAGCGAACACACGAGACTCTACGTTAGCAGCATCGAGGCCACGGAGAGCCTCAAGCTTCGAGGACTTGTCCTTGGCTTCCTTCAACTCCTTCGCATATCGAGCGGCTGTAGCCTCCTGCTGTTGAAGCAGTAGAGCCTGCTCGTTTGTCGCCGGCATCCGCTTAGTCTGCTCGATGGCTTCCTTCGCCTTGACGAGGCGCTGCTCTGTCTTCTGAACGTCGTCAGCAGCACGGGTAGCAGCCTTGTCCAGCTCCGCGACAATGTCGTCCGCGCTCTTGCTGTTCAGGATGCGGAACTCATTTGCACGCTCTGCGGCAGGAGCGTCTTCCACAAGCGCAGACAGGATCTTGTTGAGAGCCTCATCACTCTCAACAGCCTGAAGCATCTCGTCACGGTAGACCTTCGCGAGAGCAGGGTTTACCTGGTTCAGCTGAAGGTCGATGTTTACGGGGAAGGCGCCTTCAACATCAGACACAGCCTTCAGCAGTGCATCGTTATCGCGAGTGGTGCGGTAGACCTCACGAGCACGCTTGATGGTATCGACCTGGTCGCTGATGAACGCGCCGATACCAGAAGCAGGAGGACCGCCCTGCTTACCGTAGCGAGCGACGGCGATAGCGTCAGCTGAGTCGATGATGAACCGACCGGCGTCGATGCTCTTTCCGAGCACGAGGCCAGCGGCAGGAGCGGCAGCGACCTCAAGACCTGGAGTGGTCAATTCCACAGCACCAGCAGAAGCGAGCAGTCCAGCAGCAAGCGCTCTGTCGCCAGCATCACCACGCTCAAGTGCGTTGCGGACCCAGTCGTTCTCCATCACCTCAACGAGCGGAGTCTGACCGGCCTGCACACGAGCGAAGATGTCCCCTCGAGGACGACTAGGACCACCACCGATCTCGGTCGTGACGCCGATACCACCAGCCTCACCAGGCATCGGAAGAGCAGCACCGAGCGCAGAGAGAGGAGCAGAGATGTCGCGAAGCACCGTAGCTGGGATGCTCTCGACGCGAACTGCCTTGCCAGTAGCAGTGGTCGCCACCTGAGGGAGGAAGACGCTTGCTGCTTCCTTGAGGCCCTCGACGGTCCCACGCTTGAACGCTTCATTGACGGTGCGACCCGTAACGACGTTCAGGCCACCCTTCACGACAGGGTTTCCTGCAACGCGGAGAGACTCGAGCGTCTTGTTAGCCTCGACCTCAAACGAGGCTTCAGCTTCACGAGCAGCAGCAATGTCCTGCTCGTTGGTGCTGTTCAGCTTCAGGTCGTTGCCTGTCTGCTGCATACGACCCTTGACGTAGCGAGTGCGGAAGTCAGCAACGAGCTTCGAGTAGCCATCGGCACGCGAGCCACGGTCGAACTTCTTGGCCTCCTCGTCCATTCGCTTGACCAGCGTAGCGGTCAGCTCATCTCCGGTGAGCCGTGTATCGAGCGCACGGATGAACTTCTCGCGCTTGTCGAAGTCAGCCAGAGCATCCACATTGAGCCGCTCATCGACAGCCTGAATGGCCTCTCCAGCACCAATGGCGAGCGGGCTACCAAGACGGCCAAGGGTAGCCAAACCGCGACCGAGCGCAGATACGCCAGCAGCCACGGTGGGGGTATAGACCTCACGAGCCATACCGATGGCCACGCCACCAGCACGACGAGCAGCCTCGCGACGAACCTCCTCATCGGTGGGGGTAACGCCCTGCGCCTTCTTCTCCTTGATGACCGCAGCCTGTGCGCTGTAGAACTTCTTGAGAAGGTCGCGAGACTCCTTGGCATACTCACCAGAGAGGATGTCCTCGTCAGGAACATCGGCAGGCTTGAACTCCAGCGCAGACGCAGGAATCTTCGCAGCCTCTACTGCAGCCTGTGCCTTCACCTGCTTGGTGACTTGCTCGCTGATGGTAGGGACAGGTGCAGGCGCAGCCGTAGTCCGTGGGATGACCACCATAGGAGCGGGAGCAGGAGCAACTGCGACAGGCGCAGGCTTAGGCGCACGAGGCTTCTTCGGCTTTGGTGCAGCAACAGGCTTTGCAGCAACGGGAGCAAGGACAGGCTTCGGTGCGGGAGTAGGAGCAGCCGCAACAGGAGCAGGAGCAGGAGCAGGAACAGGAGCTGGCGCAGGCGCAGGTGCAGGAGCCGGCGCAGGAGCAGCCTGGAACGTCTGCTCAAACAGGCGACGGCGCTCTTCAGCCAGCTTCTTGTCGTCAGGCATGGTTCCCTCTCGACGCTAGTCTAACGCCGAGAGGGCTGCTGCGGAACGATCTACCGTGCAGGCATGGCAGGCAAGATGCCAGCCTGAAGCGCAGCCGCACGCTCTTCACGACGCTTACGGATAGCATCAAGACGAGCACGCATGGTCGCCATATCCGTGCGAGGCTCGACAGCCGGAATCTCCTCTGGCTCCATCGTAATGGTTGCGCCAGAGAAGATGTCTTCCTCTGGAACCGGCGTGGGTGCCGGCGCAGCAACAGGAGTGGTAGCCGTCGTCCTTACAGTAGCGGGTGCAGGTGCAGGTGCTTCCGGAAAGGCTGGCATGTCCGCAAGACGCGGAGACACTACAGCAGATCCTGCAGGGGTAACGCTAGGCGTCATCGGTGCAGGCGGCGGCTCGGGGATGGTTCCGAACGTAGGCGTCGGGATGGTCGCAGGAGTCGAGGTTGTGCGACCAGCCATCACCGGGACCTTCGCAGGCGTTCCGACAACAGTCTGCACAGGTTGCGGAGCAGTAGCCCCAGTCATTGCGGACGGAGCCTCTGCGCGAACGGCAGCACCAGCCTCTTGCCCAGGAGTAGGCGTAGCGGCAGGCGTGATAGCGGGAGCAGCAGCCTGTGCAGGAACTGGGGTGCCATACCCGAAGGGCGGCGCCTCCCTGCGAGTGGGGAGTCGGACAGGTCCAATTTCACCAGCAGGCGTGGTTCGGGCACGAACAGCAGCAGCCTGCGGTGAGGCAGGCATTTCGCGAGGAGCCTGCCCACCACCGAACTCCATGATGTCGAATCCCTGCACCTCTGGCGTAGGGAGACCACCAAGACTGGTGCGGATAGCAGCAGGAAGAGCGCGGATACCACGCGCACCGGTCTCGCCCTCGAGCGGAGTGCCGGTAATCTCGTCGGATACGTCGCCTTCCTTGAAGGCGCTGGTGGCGACGATCTTTTCCTTGGGGATGACGATGCGTCGGCCATCCGTCGTTTCGACCACGGTTGCGCCTTGAGGGTCGCTCGGCAGCAGCGCGGTTTCACGACCGATAATCTTGCGAGTCTTCGCAGGGGGAGGAGCCGCAGCCTCTGTCACTCCGAGAACATCATCAGCAGGAACCTGCGGAGCGTCGAGCTTCCTGAACACGGCGTCTGCATACGTCGGGTCAGCCCGGTCGATGGGTGTGGTCGTTCCATCTGGGTTCAGCAGGCGCTTGCTGTTGTCCTTCATGAGAACGACAGCCTTGTCGCCCACTCGAGCAGTAGCCATCACCGTGTTCGCATCACGGACAGCCTGAATCTCCGCGTCGGTGGCGTACTTACCGTCTACGGTTCGGAACTTCCCGTCAGCGTTCTTCTTCGCAAGGTCAGGAGAAGGCTCTGCCTCGACCTCGATGGTCAGCGACTTACGCTCTGGGAGACGGCCACGGATACCCTGCATGAACGACGGGAAAGCCTGCGCACGCGGTCCCATCGAAGCCTGTCGAGCAGCAGCACGGAAGGCGCGCTCGTCATCGAGGCCAGGGACGTAGACCGTGTTCGTCGCACTGTCGTAGCCGGGAAGGTCTTGGTCACCGGGCTGGTCAGCCTTGCGAGCGTAGCCTACGGTGAAGCCGTTGCTCTTCGCCCACTCGTGGAACTTCGGCTGGCCCATGAGGCGAGCCTTGAAGCTCACCTTCTTGAAGCCAGCATCCGCACGAGCGCTAGCGCTCTGGAATCCAGACATGACGCTGGTGACTTCAGTCGCAGGATCTTCGTCAAGCGCACCACGAAGCACCTTGATGCGATCTTCGTTTGTTGCGCGTCGAGCCTGTAGATCACCAAGTCCAGGCAGCATCCCTGCCTGTACCCGAACGGCATCGTACACATCGTCAGGAATACGAGCCATGCTGGTCTCGGCAGCAGCGATGCCGCCGCCACCACCAGCAAGTTGTGCGCCCATCGTCTTGAGAGCGTCTGGTCCGAACGCCTGACGAATGGCATCAGCAGCAGCGCTTAACGAGGTCGCAGCGTTCTCGCGAGTGACGAACTGCTCAACGATAGCGTCTCCGCCAGGCAGGGACTGAACAGCATTCAGGTCCCACTTGGTCTTTGAGATGAGGTCTTGTACGTCACCGAGCAGCGTCGGGTCATACGGGGCTTCACTCACCTCTGCGATGTAGTTTTCCCACACCCGTCGAGACACCGTAGGGTCTGATGCCATAGTCGCATCAGTAGCGTTAGACTGCGCAAGCAGACGCTGAACACGCTGGCTGTTCGGCTTGCGACCGTTCTTGTCGATCTCGGCCTGAAGCTCCATCACCTGAATGAGGTACTTGAGCTTGTCCTGCGGCTGAACCTGTCCACCCGCAGCAATGCGTGCGTAGCGGTTGTTCACGTCTGCGAGCTTCACGAACGCGTTGTTCTGTCCCTCGCCAATTGCCTTGTCGAGGCCACGCTGCGAGCCGAGAAGCGACGTAAGCTCCTTGTCCCGGCTGGCACGACGGATCTTCACGATCTCAACGGCAGCATCCAGCACAGAGTTGAACTGCGCGTCAGAACGCTTCTGAAGGTCAGCCTGCGTAGGAGCAGTAGAAGGTGCGGCCATTTAGCCTCCTGCGACAGGCGTGCCGCCCGCGAACGATCCAAGGAACTTCGCAATGAACGAGTCTTCAGTCTCGCCAGGCGCGAGGAACTCCTTGAACGGATCCTCAGTTTGAGCCTCAGCTGCCTTCTGCTCAGTAACCTCTGCGCCGCGCACCTTGGCCTCACCGAGCGCACGCATCCGGCGAAGCTCACCGATGGACTGCGCACGCATCTCGTTCGCCATGCGCTCACGGGCCACCGCATCCGCAGACGCCTGTCCGAGCTGCTGCTGCGCGGTGAAGAACGCACCCTGACGAGCACCACCCATCGCCGCCGCACGCTGAAGGTCTGCCTGCTGCTGCTGCTGTGCTGCAAGAGCCTGCTGCTGCGCACCCATCGTCGCCTGCTGGACCTCTGCACCACTCGGCGCCAGCGACTGGCCCATGCGGATCTTGCGGAGCGACTCGCTTAGGTTCTTGTCGTAAGCCTTGGTGTACTCGTTCCCACGACCCACCATGCCTCCGACGCCCTTACCAAGGCTGTACCCAACGGTAGCGCCAGCAGGACCGCCGATCAGCCCACCACCGATAGCGCCAATTGCACCACCGATCATCTCACTAGTTGTAGCCACCAGACCTCCTAGCGAACCGCCAGCACAGTAGCACTGCGCACGCGTACTCTAACGCGGTGGTTGCTCTCATAGTACGCTTCTTCTTGGTCGTAGACCTCGCCCGTCTCCACCTGCTGGTTGTTGCGGACGGAGACTCGCAGGGTCGCCTTGTGCCAGCCGAGAGGCATGTTCTTCACGCCGAACGAGAGGTTCATGTGGCGAGAGAGGAACGCCTCTCCGATCTCGTACTTCGTCACGTTCCCGGTGTAGCCATACGGACTCGGGTACACGCTGATCGGAAGGAACCGCTCGACCACTTGCCCACCGTCTACGTAGACAGCGATGCGGATGTTGCTGCTGTCCTGTTCGGTTGTATCCCCTTCCACGGGCCGACCACGCAGACGCCACCACGAGAGGTGCATCGCGAGGTTGATCATGGTCATGCTGGCGTTGCTGCGAAGGAACCAGGTGATGCCAGTACCTGCGATCTCACGCTTCTCGTCACTGCGACCCCATGCTGTCTCGATGTAGTCCTGCGACTGAAGCATCCCGCTGCTCTGCGCATACGACATCTGGAACGGACGGATCTGCTCGTTCTTGATGAGGAAGAGCGGGCTGAAGTTGACGGTCGGCTCGAGGTTGCCGTTGCTCGTCTGGTAGAGCGACTCGCCCGTCACGTTGCTGTGAAGGTCGCGGTTGAACTGGTCCGCGTCGAACGTGGACCCGTCAGCAGGAACGTATGGCAGAACGACGGTAGACATTCAGCGCTCCTGAATCCATGCGGACGCGTTGCCGCCGTTTACGGTGACCTCAATGGCAGCAGCACTACCACCAGAGGTTCCGTGCCATCCGTTGAAGCAGATCTCAACGCGCTCGACGCTGGTGCTGCCGATAGCCACAGAGAGCGTGTCCGTGCGAATCGCGAGGAACAGCGGAACGTCCTCGTAGCACGGGTTCGTCCTCTCCTTCGGGGTCAGGCCGATGGATGCGTTGAACGTGTACGCGAAGTTGTCGTTCGTGCAGTAGACCTCTGCACGGTC
>Ga0181344_1000554_pt1 | contig 14671 bp, 21 predicted proteins | sample Su13VDMLBDD_FD_130098 | JGI IMG/M metagenome (GOLD analysis project Ga0181344, IMG submission 130098) | Freshwater viral communities from Lake Michigan, USA - Su13.VD.MLB.D.D | ecosystem: Environmental > Aquatic > Freshwater > Lake | place: USA: Michigan | collected 2013-07-15
AGAACCCGACCCCATGCTCGGTAAACTTTTTGGGGGAAACTAGCGACAACCAGCCAGGATTGGCGGTGACCGAACAGCATTTGCCCAGACTCGAAACGGTTGGCTTAAATCAGCACAGTTTTGGGGAGGGGATTTCCAGCTTCGCTAGTACGCATATGGGCATTGAGTTAATGGCCTGGCAAAAGCATGTGCTTAACGGTCAGCTGTGCCATGACGGTTTAGGCAACTTGCAGTTTCGTGAAGCTCTTGTGTCGACTGCACGTCAGCAAGGCAAGTCTGTTGCTTTGCAAGCTTTGATTGGTTGGTGGATTACTGAGCTGGCGGCGTTTCGAGGCAAGCCCCAGGCTGTGCTTTCGGTGGCTAACAAACTTGACCGTGCTGAAGCAATCTTTGGGTTTATTGCACCGATACTTGTAGAGAAATTTGGCGGTAAAGCAGCTCACGCTTTGGGTCGTAAATCGGTCAAAATGCCTGACGGTTCAACTTGGGAAGTTAGAGCTGCAACCCCGAATTTGCACGGCGGTAGTTACGACCTGATCGTGGTGGACGAATGGTGGAACGTCAACGGGGTTGTGGACTTAGCCCTGCGTCCAAGTCAAATTGCTAGGGCTAATCCTTTGCTGTCGCTATGGTCAACAGCTGGGGACGAAAGCAGTGTTGACATGATTGCATATCGTGAAGCGGCCATAGCAGAAATAGACAACGGCGATACCGGCAACCTGTACTTTGCCGAATACTCAATGGCGCCAGGTAGTGACCCTAGAAACGAAAATAACTGGGTGCAGGCAAACCCAGCCATGGGACAAACCGTGACCGTTGAAGCGTTACGAGCTGTCAGCAAAAAGGATTCGTTTCTTCGAGCGCACTTAAACATGTGGGTTTCTGCCCGTGGCGCTTGGCTTCAACCTGGCGTTTGGGACAAACAAAAAACCGATGTGCCTATGCCGCCTGGTGGCGTGTTGGCGGTTGACACCGACTTGACAGACGGTCGTTATGTTGGCGTCAGATCATCGGTGCTTGAATCCAAAGCCCATGTTTGTGTCGAATTCATGGTAGATACCGAAGATCAAATGTGGGAAGAAGTAGAACGGGTTATGGCTGACACGGCCACAAGTCTGGTTATTACGCCAGCCTTGCATTTGCATTTGCCAACAAATTTGGAACGTCGAAGCACCGTCATTGGGTACGGCGAACTACTCAAGTATTCGGGCCTAATACAGAAAATGATTGTTGAAGGCAAAGTTAGGCACCGTGGCGAACTGTCTTTGGCTGAACATGTCAACCGTGCGGTGCTAACCAAAACTGGTGGCGGTGTCGTTCTGTCTAGCCAAAAGTCGCCTGGCCCGATAGAGCTGTGCCGGTGCATGGCATGGGCTATTGCCGAATCGTCACGGCCTAAAATTGTGGGCAAACCTATGTTTGCTGTGTCTAAGACACCGTGAGTTTTGGTCAGGCTATTGTTGCAATAGTTCCTGCCCTGCGTCGGGCAGGGCAGGGACACACCCCCGATAGGAAGAAACACCATGGGATTGTTTAGCGGTACCAAAGTTAACAAAGCGGCGATAAGCCCCCAGCCTGAACCGTCTGTGCAAGCAGCTGCGGTTGGCGGTGCTTATTACAGTTCGCAAGTTGCTGGCCCTAACCTCATTGGTGATTGGTGGTCTTACCAGGCTGGCCTTATGCGTAACCGAGCAATGTCGGTTGCCGCTATTAGTCGAAGCCGTGACCTTATGGCGTCAGTGCTGGCAAACATGGAATTAAAGATGTGCACCAAAATTTGGAACGGTGAAGAAATGGAAACCGTACCGCTGGCGCCACGTTCCTGGCTACAACAACTTGACCCCGAAATGCCAAACAACTTCTTGTTTCCGTGGGTATTTGACGACCTTTTCTTTTTTGGCCGTTGTTTTCTTTACATCACAAGTCGAACAAAAGACGGTTACATGGCCAGCTCCACCCGTCTACCGCAAGGCTCAATTACGACGCCAGACGCTAACGGCCCAGTGTGGTTTGGTAAGTCAAAAGAAATCTATTTCAACGGTGGCGCTATAGACCCAGCCGATGTTGTTCAGATCTACAGCCCAACCCAAGGCATGATCTTTATGTCTGAACAAACCATAGCGACAGCCTTAAAACTTGAAGACGCCAGGTACCGCAATGCTTCGAGCGCCATACCGGCAGGCGTACTTAAACAAACTGGTGGCGAACCGTTGTCAGCGATTGAGTTGGCACAGTTGGCTGAAGCGTTTAACTCGGCACGGGCCAGCAATCAGACAGCTGCACTAAACGAATTTTTGACGTACACAGAAACCAATGCGACACCAGACAAAATGCTGTTGATTGACGCCGCCGAATATCAAAGTAAGCAAATCGCAAACTTGTGCAATGTACCCCCGTATTTGTTGGGTATTTCAACAGGTAGTTACGCATACACAAATAGCGATTCTGCCAAGTCCGATCTTTGGACTTTCGGCCTGTCAATGTACGCCAAAGCAATTACTAGCGCATTGAGTCAGCAACTGCCCCGTGGCACCTATGTTAAATGGGACTATGAGGACTATCTAAAAACTGAAGGTGCCGAAATGTATCAACCAGAACAACAACCACAAGAAAACACACAAGAGGAACTAGCGACATGATTCGTTTTACTTCAAACACTTTTGCTGTCGAAGCTGCAGGCCCAGACGGTGAAGCACGCCGAACCATTACAGGCATTGCGGTGCCTTACAACACTTTTGCCACTGTCAGCGACGGCACCACCGTGCAATTCGCACCAGGCAGTTTGCCCGTTGACGGTAAAGCCCCACGCCTGTACATGTACCACGACAGCACCCAACCTGTCGGTTTGGTTGCCGAACGAGTCGACAGCCCAGAAGCCATGTACTTCACAGCCAAAGTATCGTCAACCCGTGCCGGTGACGAAGCCCTAGTTTTGGCAGCTGACGGTGTAATCGACAGCGTGTCAGTAGGCGTCAACCCCACAGAATTTAAATACGACGATGAAGGCAACATGACCATTTTGGCTGCCGAATGGATAGAGCTGTCGCTAGTCCCCACGCCTGCTTTCGCTGGTGCTACGATCAGTCAAGTAGCGGCGGAAGCGCCACAAGTCGAAGAACCAAAGGAAGAACCCAAAATGGAAATTAGCCCTGCAGTTGTTGAAGAAGTCGTAGTGCCAACCGCACCGATTTTTGCTACCGCAAAGCGTGAACCACGTTTGCCCAGCGCCCACGAATTTATGGCCGCCATGCACAAGGGTGGCATTGAAGCCGCTAACGCCAACAAAGTTTGGAACGATTACCGCACATTCCACCAGTCGCCCATTGAAGCGGCAGCTGGCGATGTCAACACAGGCAACGTGCCTGGTGTTGTTCCGGCTTTGATTCTTGGCCCAGTGTTTCAAGACATCAACTACATTGCACCGTTGCTTACCGCAGTGGGGACCCGTGCTATGCCAGGCGGCGGCGCAGGCTCAACCTTTTTACGCCCGACCTGGACTACACACCCGACCGTGGCCGAACAATCGGCACAGCTTGACGCAGTGTCTGCAACTACTTCAGTAATCGCCTCGAATACGGTTACAAAAAAGACGTTTGCTGGCGCCACAACCTTGTCGTACCAGACCGTTGACTTCACAGACCCAGCCGCTATGGCAATCATTATGCAGGACTTGGCAGGCCAGTACCTTTTGGCGATTGACAACTACGCATGCGACACCCTTGTGTCAAGCGCAAGCAGCGATGGTGTTTGGGACTTGTCAGTAGCTGACTTGCTTAAGTCAATCTACGATTGCGCAGTCACCAGCGTTGCGGCCACCAACTTCTTGCCAACCCATATCGCTGTTGACCCAGCAACCTGGGGCACGATGATGCAGCTAGTCGACACGACTAACCGCCCGATTTTCGGTTACACCGGTGGACAACTCAACGCTTTCAACACACTTGGCCAGGGCAATGCAACGCAGTGGCAAAACGCCAACCCACTTGGCTTGCAGATCATCGTTGACAAGAATTTCGCCGCTAAGACCATGGTGATTTTCAACGCCAACGCTTACGAAATCTACCGTGCTGACCGTGGCCTGCTTTCGGTTGAAAACCCCAGCACCGTTTCACGCACCATGAGCATGTTCGGTTATGCAGCAGTGTTTGCCGCTAACACAAGCATGATTCGCAAGATCACCCAGGCTTAGTCGAAAGGCGGTTAGCCGCCCATGGCTGTTTATCAAGTCATATTCCACCAGCGTTTAGACGATTACGCTGTGGTTCAAACATTGACAGAACCCGAACTAAATTTGGGCTTACCGTTTACGCTTGCTGACTTAGGTCACGGTTTGAACGGTACGCACAATGTTTACGCCATACCCGAATATTTGTTTACGGGCGTAACCAGTACAGGCGATCTGACATTTGATTACAACTACCCAATACCTAACCAGGTGTTGTTTTATGACGCAGGCGACGACCTTGACCGCGCAGCTGCAATACCGCAAGGCACCCTGACCTACACGGAGACATGCACCTGGGTGACCGGCACACAGATTGGCACTTGGCTAGGCATTGCTTTGGCAAGTGTTGACGAAACCGCTTTCTTGGCTCAGTGTGCTTCAAGCGCCAACAACTTCATTTTTCGTAGACGTCAAGAGTCTGGTTATACGGACTCTTTGACTACGGTTCCCAGCGGTGACGTAGAGCTAGCCACAATTATGTTTGGCGGCTCGATCTATAGACAACGTGGCGCCATAGACCAATTCGCAAGTTTTAGCGATATGGGAACCGCCACCGTGTCTGGACTGTCGCCGTTAATCAAACAACTGGCTGGTATTCCACGGCCTGCGGTTGCGTAATGACTGTCTACACCGACCTGTTTAATAAGTCGATAGATGACTTAGCAACAACCCTTGCAACCATTACTGGCATGCGTGTGGTGTTTGACCCTGAGAAAATCAACCCACCGTGCGTGTTCATTGACGCCCCAAGTTTTGATTGCTTTAACTACAACATCGTTACCATGAATTTTTCGGTAAAAGTAGTGACACTAGGGCCAGGCAATTTGGACGGCTTACGCAACGTTTTAGACATGTGTGCGAAGGTCCTAGCAAAGAATGTCGCCGTGAAATCTGGGCGCCCTGGCTATATCCCGATTGGTGGCCAGACTTTTGCCGCATATGACCTATCCATAGACGTACAAGCACAAGCAGGTTGAACATGAAATACACAATCATTAGCGACAAGATCGGAACCGTAGGCGCAGAATTTGTGCCTGGTGCCGGTACAAACATTGAAGCGTTACTGTTGCACGGGTTCATTGAATCTGACGAACCAGCCAGCGACAAGCCCACCCCAAAATCTGCTAAAACTAAAGCACACACAAAGAAGGATTAAACCCCATGGCAACTTCGACATACCTTTCTAACCCAGGCGTAATGGTCAACAGCGTTTCGTTGACTGACCAATGCACCAGCGCCACGGTCACCAACATGGCCGAAGCCCTCGAATCAACAGCCTTTGGTAGCACCAGCCGTGTGTTTGTTTCGGGCTTGTATAACCAAGAAATTACGCTTGACTTGTATATGAGTTACGCCGCAACCGAAACCTACGCAACTTTGGCAGCTCTAGTTGGCACGACCACCACCGTAAAGGTTTCTAACACCGTTGCCGGATTAACCACGGCCAGCGCCACCGAACCACGCTTTGAATTGGTGGGCGCTTATCTTGAAAGTCTGCCCGTAATTAACGCAACCATGGGCGAGCTGTCAACCATTTCAATTACGTTTAAGGGTGGCGTTCTCACCACCGTTGTTTCCTGATCTAGCAACCCCAACAGCAAAGGCCCGACATGCAACTAACACTTAGAGTCGACCAGGGCGAAGGCCCTGTAGAAGTAAGCACCAACCTTTTTACAATTGTTTCATGGGAACGCAAGTTCAAGCGTAAAGCCAGCGACTTGGCAAACGGTATCGGCATTGAAGATTTGGCATACCTTGCACACCAGGCATGCCAACAAAATGGCGTTACCGTGCCAATCGTTATGGACGATTTTATTAAGAAACTGGTGTTGCTCGAAGTTGTCAACAATGAGATTGACCGCCCTACCAAGCCAGTACCCACCGATACGCACTAGCACAGGTTTTAGTAGCGACAGGGTACTGGCCACAGCAAGTAGAGTTTGATACCAACGACCTAGCAACGGTCATCAAGGTCATCAACGAAAGCAGAAAATAGTCATGGCAAACATCAGCACAACCATTTCTGTTGTTGGTGTTAAAGAAGCCTTGGCATATCTCAACGGTGTTGACAAAACCTACCGCCGTGAAATCACCCGACAGTACGCCGCAATTGTTGAACCCATTGTAAAAGACGCACAATCACATTTGCCTAGTAGCGCCCCAATGTCTGGCTGGAAACGCAACTACAGCGTAGGTGGACAAGCCAAAGCCGAAGCCAAAGGGCAAACTTCACGCCTTGTAGGTCGAGGCACCCAGCGTGACAACTTTAGTCGAGCAGCACCGGACCCCACAGACTTGTTGCCCTGGGACGGTGCCAAACAAGCCAAACTAATTAAACCTTGGGTGTCAGGTAAAAAATCCAAAGCCAACACTTTCGGTTTGAAATGGAACAGCAAAAGCGCCGCACTATTTGACTTGTCAGGCCGTGCCAAAACCCCACAAGGTGAACAAATGATTACCGTATTGGGCGCCCGTTTTGGTGGCCCTAGCCGTGTGATGTGGAAATCGTACGAACGTGCCGATGACCAATTACAGGAAAACATGCGCCGTTTGATTGAAGAAATCATGGCAAGTGTGAACCGAAATATGAAGGTGATCTAATGGCTATTTCAATTCCGATAGTTTCAGAATTCAACCCTAAAGGTATTGACAAAGCCTTAAGAGAATTTCAGAAACTAGAGACAGCAGGGCAAAAAGCACAGTTTGCCATTGGCAAAGCAGCCGTACCTGCAGCTGCTGCACTTGGGGTTCTGGTAGGTGTTGCTAGTGACGCTGTTGGCGCTTTTATGGAAGATGAAAAGTCAGCTAGCGCTTTAGCCAAAACATTAGAAAACGTGACTGGTGCTAACGATCAGGCTGTGCAATCCACTGAAGATTGGATTACCAAAACTTCATTAGCCATTTCTGTTGCTGACGACCAATTGCGCCCAGCTCTTGACAGCCTGGTTCGAGGCACTGGTGATGTCACTAAAGCCCAAGATTTGTTGACTTTGGCTTTAGATATTTCTGCCGGTACTGGCAAAGACTTAGGTTCTGTAGCTGACGCATTGTCAAAAGCGTTTAACGGCCAGTTGGGACCATTAAAGAAACTTGACCCTGCTTTGGCTGGCATTATTGAGCAGGGCGGCGGCGTAGACGAAATCTTTGCCCAATTAAGCGAAACGTTCCAAGGTCAAGCCGCAACAGCTGCAGACACTACCGCAGGCAAAATGGAAAATATTAAAATCCGTATGGACGAAATGAAAGAATCCATCGGTGAAGCCGTAGTGCCAATCCTTGAAAAGTTGTTGCCGGCCTTTACTGGCATGTCAGATTGGGCGTCAAAAAATACGGGCAAAATTGTGGCTATTGGTACAGCGGTTGCAGGCATTGCGGCAGCTGTCGTTTTGATAAATGGCGGCCTTGCTGTATACAACGCTTTGACCGCATTAACGGCCGCCGCCAACGCTGTTCTTGCAACGTCTTTTACCGTTCTTTATGTTGCTACAGGCGTAGGAATTATTATTGCCATTGTTGCCGCCATAGTTTTATTGCAAGCCAAATTCAATATTTTGGGCGACGCTGTAGAAGGCGTCAAAGTATCTGCAGAATTTTTATGGAACAAAATTAAAGAAGGTTTTGGTTGGATGGTCAACAACTGGCCGTTGTTGCTAGCAATTATTACGGGACCATTTGGTATGGCTATCTTTGCGGTAGTCAAATTTAAAGACCAAATTATTGAAATCATTCGGTCAATAGTTGGCTTTATGGTTTCTGCGTTTTCAACTATTGCCGAAACAATCTTGGCACCATTTAAAGCCGTATTTAACGGCATAGCCGAATTATGGAATAGCACCGTAGGCGCCTTAGGTTTTACAGTCCCAAGTTGGGTGCCACTAGGTTTAGGCGGCAAAACATTCGAGGTGCCAGACATACCCGTTTTGGGTGACGGGGGAATCGTGACGGGTCCCACCCTGGCGCTTATCGGGGAACGAGGCCCTGAAGCCGTTATACCTTTAAACCGTGCCGGTGGTGGTATGGGTGGCAACACAATCAACGTAAACGTCACTAGCGCCAACCCTCAAGAAGTTGTTCGAGCATTGCAAAAGTATGTGCGCCTAAACGGAAACGTGCCGCTTAATACCAGGGTCATGTAATGGCAAAAATTGCTTGGGTTTTTAAAAACGATACAACTGGTGCAACTTTTACAACCAGCGTGATGTCAGCAAATTACATGTACTTGCGCCAATCATACAAAGAGTATTTTTCAGGTTCTGCATTGACTATGACAATAAAGAATCAAGCAAATGAAGCTGCCGCTTTTACATTAAATGATCGAGTCAACATTTATTACATGGACGGTGCTACTAAAATTTGGGACCAAATCTATTGGGTTGACGAAATCCAATTCACTGATTACCCAGGCAACGTAGGTTTGTCAACCGCAACAATTACTTGCATTGACTGGCTGGCCCGTGCCGCCCGTGTGTTAGGTCAAGGATATGTCATTGCGTCACAGTCAACATGTCAGCAAGTAGCTAGGTTGGCTTACGCTTCAGGTGGTCCTTTACCCTCAGATATGACTGTGGGCGCCGCAGTAGGCGACAGTATGGGGGCGCTTTCTTCAGTTGACGATTCATGCGTGAATTTTATACAACTAAGCCAAATAACAGAAAATGGCAGTGTTGCCATGTACGGCCAAACATTTCAACTGAACCCTAGAAGCTCATTAGTTGACGCCACCCACGCAGAATTTGGGCGCACACCATCAGCTAGCGTTTTGGGCTACCAAACCTTTGACCGTATTCGTGCTGGCCAGTCAATGATTAACGACGTCACAGTTAATTACAACAACGGTGCAGGGTCAAGCAATTGGACCAATTACGACAGCGCCAACATTTATGGTCGATACAGCGAAAGTGTTAACAGTACAGACACAGGACCTGTTCAGGGTCAACTGTTAGCCCAAGCACGAGCGTTATATCAGGGCGAACCGACAACCCAAAGATACATTTTTGGTTTTGACGATCTAAACAACAACAGCACTTTGATGGCGACTTGGCTAAATTTATATAAAACACAAGGCGCTTTTACTTACGCATTAAAATATTTGGTGCCTGGTGCAGCTGTCGAAACAACCGACTACATACGCCTTGAAGGTATCAACCTTGACATAACACCCGAACGAACAACTTTTACTGTTTATGCCAGCCCAAATAAGTATTACGGTATGTTTGTGTTGGATTCAACAGTAAACGGAATTTTAGACCAGAGTCTTTTGGCCTGGTAGGAGACAAAAACATGGCAACACAATGGACAGCAGGACTGACAGCGTTAACTGTTCTTCCTGCGGCGACTCTTAACAGGATTGGTGCCGCATGGGAAACCTATACACCAACACTTACCGCTTCAACCACTAACCCGACATTAGGCACAGGTTCATCTGCAAGCGGAAAATATGGTCGAGTCAATAAAATTGTTTGTGGTCAAGGACAAATCAACTTTGGTTCTTCAGGCGTATCAGCAGGTTCAGGGTTCTACTTTGTAAGTCTCCCGATCACGGCTTTGGCAAGTGGACAGGTCATTGGACAGTTCCAAATTTATGACTCGTCAGCAGGTGCCGTATACCTTGGCACCGTAATTTCAGACACCACTAGTCGAGGAATTATGTACTACGGCGCACCAGCTACAGTTGTAACAAACTCAACACCAATGGTTTGGGCCGCTAGTGACTTTATCCGTTACACATTCCAGTATGAAGGTGCATGATGAACTTATCCCACGAACTTGACCCTGAAGAAGTATTAGCAGAATGGTGGGCCGAAAGAATGCGCTTGCACCGTGACCGCCTGCTCAAAGAATCCGACTGGACACAAGTTGCGGACTCGCCCGTAGACCGTGAAGTCTGGGCGACCTACCGCCAAGCCCTACGAGACTTCCCAGCCACATGGACACCAGGCTCTGAAGCGGACTTTCCAGATACACCATGAAAACGCTAGGCATTGTTGCGCTTTTGGCTGTGGCCCTAATGTTTGTTGTTACCAGTTGTAGCGACAGAACCCGTGATAATTGTGCTAGCAACCCATCTTCGACTAGGTGCCAATAATGAAAAAACTTACTAACAGCGAAATTAAAGCCAGGCTAATTTTGGTTGTCGGTGTCACGCTGTCGCTAACTTTTGTTCTTAGCACGGCGTCACTTCTTTACGGCCTACTGTTTGTGGTACAGCCTTTGGAAGTCTCACCTAATGACGAATCGGCTTGGTCACTTCTTAGCCCCATGATGTTGTTTCTTACTGGCGCCTTATCGGGAATCCTTGCCAGCAACGGCCTAAAAGATAAGGAACAGAACAATGACTAGTCGACCCTATACCGGCAACAAAGACGCCGTACACGCCGCCAAGCGTGAAGGCACCAAAACCTTTGTGGATTACTGTTGCTACCTTTTCGGTGTAACAAACATAGGCATTTTTAACGACAGAAACATGGTTGGCACCACCCCACCAAAGAAGTCTGTGCATGCCACCTGGCGAGCTGTAGACCTTAAAGGGACCCCTGAACAACGGTTAAAACTGATCGACTTTCTATACACCCACCGTGACATTTTGTGCATAGAAGAAATCCACGACTATGCAGGCACCTACAAAAACAACCCCAAAGGCTGGGGCGCTGGCTACCGCTGTGATCGTGACGCCTGGAAGGTGTACGACAAAAACACTATTGGTTCAAAAGGCGCCCAATGGGTGCATGTCGAATTAGCCCCACTACTGGCTGACCACCCTGATGTCGTTCACCATGCTTTTAAAACTATTATGGGTGCTTGACATAGACCTACCGAATCGGTAGACATACCCCGACCTGACCCCGACTGAAGGACAAACCAAAATGAATGTGAAACGCTTTTTAGGGCTAGCCCTATTCACCTACCTAATGTGTGCGGCGTTTGCGGTAGTGAACCAAAAAGACACGCCACCCCAAACGTATGTGAAGCCACCGGCAACAATTAGCCTGGGCGACTTGTCACCCCAACAGCTGCAGGACCGTGCCGTAGAGCTGACAACCACCACTAGCACCACCACGTCGACACAGCCCACCACTCGTGTGGCTTATGTGGACCCAGCAACCAAATGCCAGGAATGGTTGCCTGTTGCTGTTTCGGTCGGCTGGCCCAACAACACCGAAACGCTAGAGAAACTAGGGCGCCTAATCTGGAAAGAATCAAGGTGCCTCAATGTCAACCATTTGCACCCCAGTTTCAACGGTTCCGACCACGGATTAGTGCAGGCAAATATCGTGCATAAACGCTGGGCCGAAGAACTGTTCAACATGCCGTTTGAAGAATCCATGTCAGACCCAACACTCAACCTGCGTTTCGGTTTCCTGCTCTATGACGCCACAGCAGAAACAGGTGCCTGCGGTTGGCGCCCATGGAAAATGTGCTAGCAAATGTTCAATGTTGACCGACCCGACTGGCAACAATTAGCGGCATGTCGAGGCATTGACACCAACCTGTTTTTTCCTAGCAACGCCCAAGAGTCAGCCCAAGCCAAAGCCATAATCAGACCCTTATGCGAATCTTGTTTAGTGTTTCAAGAGTGCTACGCCTACGCCGTGTCATTCCCTGAAAAGGCTTTACAAGGCATTTGGGCCAACACCACAGACAACGACAGGCGGCGTATCCGCTACAGTGCCACACCAGTTGGCTATCGTACAAAACAACCCGACTAATGAAAGGCCCGACATGAACCAACAATTAGCAGAAATGACAGCTGCTATAACCAAAGCCGAAATAACTATGAAGGCGGCGGCTTGGCAACTTGAAGCGCAAAAAACCGACATTGAAATGCTTAGAAAAGCCTTGTTTGAATTGGCTTATGTCGCCGAAGAAAACGGCATTTATTTGTCTAATCTCACTAAATCGACACAAGACACAATTGTGGCCATGCGGTTAGGTGGCTTCAAATGATCTGCGGACTATGCAAAAAAGAATTACACGCCTTTGATATTCGGGTGCAAGACCTGTTGCAAGGTATCTGCCTGGCTTGTGGCAAAGCAGGCGACTGGCAACACATGACCCCTGAAGAGTCAAGCCGTTGCCAACAACTGTTTACCTGGGCAAACATGACAGCAGATCAACGCAAGGCATACGACAGAAACAGGGGCAGCTGATGGACCTATCTAACTATGTCGACGTACCAACACGGTTTGCCATGGCATTGGAACGCTGGCCTGAGTTACGCATTATTGAAAACCGCCCTGAAGTAATCACGGTTGGCGACAAAACTTTTATTGCTGTTACCGTGCAAGCCTGGCGCACACCGGAAGATCCAATTAGTTGCCAGGCAACGGCTTGGGAACCTATACCTGGCTTAACGCCGTTCACCCGTAACTCTGAAATGATGAACGCAAGCACCAGCGCATTGGGCCGTGTCTTAGGGTTCATGATGAGTTTCGGCCCGAAGATGGCTAGCGCCGAAGAAGTACGCAACCGACAGCCCGACACGGTAGCCCCAGCAACCCTTGTCAAACAGCCATTTGACTTGCACCACACTGGCCGTAAAGCCCCTGCAAACCCTCGCACACAGGCGCTAGGCGCAAATGCGAGCAATGCACCATCTGAAGCCCAATTGAAGTACCTACGAGGTTTAAACTGGGAAGGCCCAGTACCCGAAACTAGAGCAGAATGTACGGCCCTAATCAAAAGGTTGGCACCATGACCGACCTACTGACCTTGTTTGACATTGACAACCCACCGTTACCGATTCGACGCCGCCCAGCTGTAGAAGTAACACCTAGCCTGGTAACCCGTTTTATGGCAAAGGTGTACGTTGACTACGGCATGCCAAACGGCTGTTGGATTTGGACAGCCTCAAAAAATGAGTTTGGTTACGGCTATTTTGGCGTTAAAACCAAAATGCACAAATCGCACCGTGTTGCCTACCAAATCTTCAATGGCCCTATAGCTGACAACTTGCTGGTGTGCCACACATGCGACAATCGAGCCTGCGTCAACCCAGCACACCTATTTCTAGGCACAGTAAAAGACAACATGCAAGATATGAGCCTTAAAGGTAGATCGCCTAACAGCCAAAAAACCCATTGCGCCGCCGGCCACGAATACAACGAGGCAAACACTTACAAAAACCCGTTTAGTGGATATCGGACATGTCGAGCATGTGTCGGCTTTGTTGCAAGACCAAAAGTCAAAACCCATTGCAAACATGGTCACCCGTGGACAACTGAAAACCTGTATGTGCCACCCAACGGCAATTTGCAATGCATAATTTGCCGCCGAAACCGAAGGCACCAGGCGTGAAAGAATCTTATTTTCAGTCGCAAGTAATCCTGTTGGCTCGATTACACGGCTGGCTAGTTATGCACACCCGTGCTGTGGAAATCCGCCCAGGGGTGTGGAAAACCCCACTACAAGGTCACGCAGGATACCCAGACCTGACGCTCGCACATAAAACCCGTGGCGTCATATTTGCCGAACTTAAAAGCGACATCGGGCGACTATCCGAAAAACAAGAACTGTGGTTATCAACACTCAACGACGCCGGCATGGAAACCCACGTATGGCGCCCCAAAGACATTCAAGCAATCTCAGACCGACTAGCCAAAGGACCCGACCGTGACTGAATTTATGCAACCAATCAACCCAATGCGTGTGATTACAGGCAACGAAGAATGGTCATTTACAACCCCCGTGTTTGCTATCGCTATATCAAACTCACATGACGTTGAGTACCTAACCATTAACGGCCAGTTCTTCACGCCGCTAACAATCAAGTTTGCCGAAATGCTTATAAACGGTCAATGGCAACGCCTCGAAGGACGCCACACACCACCCACCTGATACTGTCAGCACAATTTCATTAGTCGCATGGGTGTATCAGGGTTGTATCTGACGGGCCGTAAACAGGGGAACCTGGGTAGACGCCTATACACCGATGTAGGCGAACAGCGTTTCCAAACGGCACAAATGGCGAAGGTTGACCCCTGAACAAAAATAGAACGGCTCCCTGTGGCTACTTGCCCAAATAGTGGGGAAGTCAAACCACCCACCTATCACATGGAACTGGACGACAACCGCACAGGCGCATTTCCTGTGTGGGCGTCAGTATCTCTTGACCTATGATCTGAACAAAGGAGACCCGACAATGCCCAGACAACACACCACCAACGACCTGATCTATCGACGCAACAGGCAAGCCCTGCTAGCCAACAACCCACCATGCCACTGGTGCGGGCAACAAGGCACAACCGCAAACCCCATGACCGCCGATCACATCATTGAGCATGACCGTGGTGGCTCAAATGATCTTGACAATCTCGTGCCGGCATGCCGTAAATGCAACAGCAAACGTGGCGCCACATACAAAGGCAAACGGGACGCAATACGCATTCAAAAGCGTAATGAAGCCGTAAACCATTTTTTTGACACACCTGCCCTGCCCCCGACCCCACT
>Ga0181344_1000555_pt1 | contig 14665 bp, 11 predicted proteins | sample Su13VDMLBDD_FD_130098 | JGI IMG/M metagenome (GOLD analysis project Ga0181344, IMG submission 130098) | Freshwater viral communities from Lake Michigan, USA - Su13.VD.MLB.D.D | ecosystem: Environmental > Aquatic > Freshwater > Lake | place: USA: Michigan | collected 2013-07-15
ACGAAAGATCAAGTGTTGGGCTGGATCTGGGCCAACGGCGTGGATAAGGACGCGACCGAGGCTGCGGTGGAGCAGCAGATTCAGAACCAAATCAACCCGCCCAGCGTGTCGCCGCCGCTGCCGTGGTCAGTGTAATAAGGAATATCTAATGGACGTTGAATTGAAAGTTTCTTTAGAAGAAGCCGTAGCCATCGTGAACCTGTTGGGTAGCCTACCTACCGCACAAGGCGCAGGGCCGCTGTGGGCTAAACTGAAGGCCCAAGTAGAGCCGATGCTGCCGAAGCCAGAGGAAGTGAAGCAGTGAACACCGCGCTTCTAGTTTTTTTCATTCTGCTTCAGATTGGCGATATCTACACCACGCACTCGGTACTGAAGCAAGGCGGGCGGGAGTTAAACCCGATACTCGCCAAACTGTTTGAAAAGGCTGATCCGATTGTAGTGATGGTAACGCTCAAACTCGCTGCGGTGTGGGCGTTGTGGTATGTAAACATGTGGGGACTCACACTCGCCGCCTGTGTGGTGTATGTGTGGGTTGTGGCTAACAACTGGCGTGAGATTCGGTAATGGCTCTACCGGCAGTGCTTCTTCCTCTACTTCAGCCGTTGCTCAGTAACGGTTTAAACCTCGTGGCGAACGCCGTCGCTGCAAAGGGCAAGGACTACGTAGAGAAGAAACTTGGGGTTGAGTTGAAGCCGGACATGTCTCCGGAGGACATCATTCGCCTCAAGACTGCTGAGATGGAGCATGAAGAGGAACTGATGCGGCTTCGCATCGAGGACGACAAACTTGACTTGGCCGAACTGGAACTGCGGCTCAAGGATACGGATTCAGCGCGGGATCGGGAGGTACAGATCTCCACCTCCGACAAAGCCCCTTTGTTAAACAAGATCGTGACCCCCGTTCTCGCGCTGTCTATTCTCCTGCTGACTTTCATCCTCTTTGGCATCGTGATGTTCGACAACAACCCGGTGGAGTCGAGCCGTAAGGACATCCTGATCTACATCTTGGGGGTCTTGTCTGCCATCTCCACACAGATCGTCAGTTACTACTTTGGCTCAAGTCAGGGCAGCAAGGACAAGTCTGATCAGTTGAAGGAGGCGCTGAAGTGAGTAACGTCGCTGAGCAGGCTGCTTTCTTGTTGGACGTATGTAAATTAGTGGAGTACGCCACCCAGCAGGGATTTACTGTGACTTCGGGCGAGTTGTACCGCACCCCGGAGCAGCAGCAGATTTACGTCAAAACCGGGCGCAGCCGGACGATGAACAGCCTGCACATACAGCGCCGTGCGGTTGATTTAAACTTCTTTTGGCAGGGCCAACTCTGCTACGACAAAAAGGTCCTTGCGCCACTTGGTGCATATTGGGAATCGCTCCATCCCTTGAACTCATGGGGCGGCAACGGGGTTAAGTTGGTCGATAGCCCGCACTTCAGTCGAGGCATGGGCAAACCTGAATGGCGGAGAGTGACCGGTGCCACTACAGAAACTTGAGTTCAGGCCGGGGGTAAATCGCGAATCAACGACGTACGCGAATGAAGGAGGTTTCTACGCCTCTGACAAGATACGGTTTCGTTCAGGGTTCGCTGAAAAACTCGGTGGGTGGATCAACTACTCCGTAGGTTATACGTTTAAAGGCGTAGCCCGTTCCATGTGGAATTGGGTCACTGCGTTTGGCGAAAACCTTTTGGGCCTCGGCACCAATCAGAAATTTTACGTTGAGCAAGGCGGGCAGTACTACGACATCACCCCGCTCAGAACGACGGTCACACTGCCCACTGATCCTTTCACGACGACAAACGGGTCCAAACTTGTTGCCGTAAACGCAACATCGCACAACGCAACGATTGGTAGTTTCGTGACCTATTCGGGTGCCACGGCGGTGGGTGGACTGACTCTGAACGGTGAATACGAGATCGTCTCAGTTGGCGGCACCAACACGTACAGTATTGCATCGGCAACAGCGGCGACTTCTTCGGCTACGGGGGGCGGTGCGTCAGTTGTCGCAGCCTACCAATTGAATGCGGGTAACTCGGTCTACACGACAGGTGTGGGTTGGGGCGGTCCGCCGTGGGGCGGTGGTGGTTGGGGTTCGGCTATCCCTGCAGGTACTCCGCTGCGCCTGTGGAGTCAGACCAACTACAACGACGACTTGCTCTTTGCCGAGCGTGAGGAAAACATTTATTACTGGACCAAGGACACCTCGACGTGGGCTAGGGCGGTCACGCTTCAAGACAAGTGCAATACGCAGGCCAAGACTACGACCACAGCGACGTTCGGTTCAGGTGTTACGACAATTACCGTTCCTGATACGACGGGGATCAATACTGGCTCGGTAATCTCGGGCACCAACATTGCGGCAGGCACCTACGTCACTACGGCGTGGACGGGCGGTACATCGGTCCCCATTTCGGTGGCTACTTTGGGCGTTTCGTCTGGTTCGTATACGTTCAGTTATGCAGGGAGTCATGCGCCTAACGAGACTGAGGCGATTATTTCGTCGAGCGTGAATGACTTTATTATTTGTCTTGGGTCCAAGCCATACGATCCGACAAGTTTCTCCACGACGTTTGACCCAATGCTGGTCCGCTGGTCGGATCAAGATAATCCGTTTGAGTGGGTGCCGGAGACAACGAACCAGTCCGGTGAGCAAGTATTGTCGGTAGGCTCGTACATTGTGCAGGCACAGGTGACCCGCCAAGAAGTCCTGATTTGGACGGATGCGGCGCTGTATTCGATGCAGTACCTCGGCCCCCCGTACGTGTTCGGTATCAACTTGCTGATGGACAACATCTCCATCGCCTCGCCCAACTCGGCCATCACGATCAACAACGTCACCTATTGGATGGGCCGCGATAAGTTCTACATGTACACCGGTCGTGTTGAAACGCTGCCGTGCAGTCTCCGTCAGTACATCTTCCAGAACATCAACAAGGATCAGATCAACCAGATCGTCTGCGGTGCCAACGAAGGGTATAACGAGGTTTGGTGGTTGTATCCTTCAGGTACGAGCCTAATTAACGACAGTTACGTCATCTATAACCATCTTGAGCGAATTTGGTACTACGGAACTTTGAACCGTACGTTCTGGTTGGACTCTCCGCTAAGACAGTATCCAATGGCGGCGTACAGCATTCAGAGTTCGTACCTGTCTACGGACATCAGTTCGTCGGCTACGTCGATTACGTTGGTGAATGGCAACACCTACCCCCCGGTAGGGACTATCGTCATTGAGTCCGAGCAGATTACTTACACGGGGCTTTCGGGCAACGTCCTGACAGGGTGTGTACGGGGTGCGAACAACACGACGGCTGCATCGCATGTAGCCTATACGCCTGTGACGAATCTTGTGCCGAACCAAGTCATGTACCACGAGTTTGGCAATGACGACCAGTCCACTACTACCCCGCAACCTATTGCTGCCTACATCGAATCGGCGGACTTTGATATTGGGGATGGACACAATTTTGGATTTGTCTGGCGCATCCTGCCTGACTTGACGTTCTCGGGATCATCGGCTAACAGTCCGGCGGTCATGTTGACGGTCAAGCCTCGGCAGAACTCGGGGTCGAACTACACTACTGCGGACAGCCCCACGGTCACTCGGACAGCGACGTATCCGGTAGAACAGTACACGGGTCAGGTGTATACCCGCATTCGTGGTCGCCAGATGGCGTTTAGGATCGACTCGACAGATCTAGGCGTAGCATGGCAGTTGGGCGCGATGCGACTCGATCTCAGGCCTGACGGCAGAAGATAGACTTATGACCACCACTCGCATATCCCAGCAGATACGAAACGTCGCCCCACCGAATTTACCTCTCGGCCCTGCTGCCTATGAGCAACGCTTTCAAGATCAGTACAGTAACGTGCTGCGCCTTTTCTTTAACTCTGTAGCCAACGCGGTTAACTCCCCACTAACTCACGGGTCGTTTTATGACACTACAACCCAGACCAACCCCGTGGCCAACACAGTTAATCTCGTCACCTATAACAGCACTGTCTCGTCGTTCAACGTATCCATTGGACAGGTCACATCACGGGTCTATGTGGCCGAGACCGCCGTCTATAACATTCAGTTTTCCATGCAGTTGGATAAAACGGGCGGCAGTTCCTCCGCTGTATATATCTGGCTCCGCAAAAACGGAGTAAATGTCCCCAACAGCGCCACTAAAATAGTTATTGACGGTCCAAATAGCGAAATTGTGGCTGCATGGAATTTTGTAATTGACCTTGCGGCAGGGGACTATTTTGAACTGGCGTGGCAGTCCTCTGACACAAACGTGGTTCTTGCTGAAGCCGCAGCGTCAGGTAATATCCCAGAAATCCCGTCGGTCATTTTGACGGTCACGTACGTCTCGGTTTTGGACGTATAATTGAGGTACTTATGAACTCAGCACCCGAAGCAGGACTCGCCTCTCTTCTAGCCTCCCGTGGTCGTGGCGGGGACAGTATGCTCGTCCACATGGGTCCGGAAGAAGTACGTGGGTTGCAGAGTATTGCTTTGGCTCATGGCGGGTCGCTTACGATCAATCCTGTCACGGGGATGGTCGAGGCCAATTTCCTCAAGAAACTCCTGCCCGCGATTGCTGGGTTTACGTTGAATTCGCTTTTCCCCGGCATGGGGACTTTGGGTACTAGCCTTCTTGTTGGCGGAGCCACGGGGCTGATTGAAGGGGACCTGAAGAAGGGTATCAATGCCGGTATGGGTGCTTACAGCGGGGCCAATATCCGTCAAGCCCTTGCCCAAGCCGGGCAGGCAGCAAAAGCCCAAGCCGCCAAAAAATTGACAGGTAGCGCCCTATCGGGGCCGAGCAAAGTTGACGTAGAGATGCCTCTCGGTCAGGACATCCTCGAAATGACCGCCCCCAAGGCCGCTGTAACCCCGACTGTGTCCCCGACTCCGGCTCTGAATCTCGCGCAACCCAAAGGCATATTGGAGCGGGTTGGACAGAGCAAGTTCGGGCAAAGCGACATGGGTGCAGGGATCATGAGCCTTTTCCGTCCGGGTGGCGGTGAGCAGATGATCAAGTACCTAGGCGGACCGAACCAAGCCGGGATGACGTTCGCGCCGATTATGTCTGCGATTGACGAGGCGGAGCAGGAACGCAGTGCCAAAAAGATGCGGCAGATTACTGAAGGGGAGAACTATTTCTATATCCCCGGTGAATTTAATAAGCAGTCAGGTAAGTTTGAACCGGGCCGTTATGTCGATGCCAAAGGTAACCCGTACACCAAACCATTTAAATGGGGCTTTGCTGATGGCGGCGTAATCCCAAGTCGGGGGAATATGTACCCGATGGCTCGGCTGCAGGCAGGGGGTATGGGCGGCTATGATACCCCTATTGACTCAATGAGCGGCCAAGAGTCCCCGGTTACCAATTTTGCCGAAGGCGGAAAAGTAGATCCGCTTGAAGAGTATTATCGGTCGTTGCTCGCTCCGCCGTCTTCGACAAATCCCAATCAAGCAGATGTTGACGCAAACACCAAGTATGTTGATGAGTGGAACAAAATCTTTGCGGGTGGTATGCGAGATTTTGGCGGTAAGGGCAATTCAGCAGCAAGTTATTATCAGGCGTCTACAGCCTCGGCTCCGGTTTATGACGCTCGGGCTGAAAGCGACCCGTTTGACACGACAACCCCAGTAAAACAAGACCCAATTGACACGTTGCCGGTAAAAACCAAAGAACCAGAACCGGTTAATACATTTAAACCTCCGGAAAACCCTCCGGCAGACCCGATTACTTTTCAGCCAAACCCGGAGCCGGGGCCGATTGACGATTTCTTGGAGCAGTATCCGATTACTCCGCCGAAGGCTGAACCACCGAAAGCCGAGCCGCCCAAGGCTGAACCGCCGCAGCAGACGGCAGTGAAAGTTGAAGAACTTACTCCGGGTACGGTGGAAGGCGGTGGTTTTGAATTGGATACGGGTCCCGTACCGAGTGATTTTGTTGATCCTGAGCCTGTGCAAGATTCCCGCAAGAATACGGTTACGATTGAAGAAGACGTAACTCTGTTCAAGCCAGAACCCAACAAACCTACGTCGATTGACGAATTTTTGGCTGCAACTGATCCAAATAAGGCTAAAGAACCAGAAAAAGACTACTTCAGCACGTTTACACCGACTGAGCCTGAGCCTGTAACTATTGCTCCGGAGGCTCCTCCGTACACGGAAACCTATGGCAGTACTCCTGTTATTGACGAGTTTTTGGCTGCAACTGATCCAAATAAGGCTAAAGAGCCAGAAAAAGATTATTTCAGCACGTTCACTCCGCGTGAAACCAAGCCCACCACAATCGACGATTTTTTGCGGGATAATCCGATAGAGTCCGTAGATAACGACACCGCCCAACAAAATTGGATGGGTAAGGCACTTGATTATCTGGAGTCAAGTGGCGGTACGACGGGCGGGAGCATTGCTGCTGCAAAAAGTATTTACCAAGATTGGAAGGACGGCAAACTGTCTTGGGATAGCGCCAAGGGTGCGTTGAAGGGGTTTGTTGAAGGGTTTATTCCGGGTAGTGAGAAGGTATTTAAGAAGCCTGAAGAAGCCCCTAAAGAGACTCCTCCTGTTGCAGACCAGAATGCAGTGAACTATGACGAAGAACAATTTATGGGCAGTGATTATTCAACTGACCCATTTCAAAGTCAGGACCCAGATTTTTGGAACGAATATAGCGTCTCTCTTCCGGACCTTGTCGAAGACCTTCCCACACTGACAACTCGTGGGCGTGCTGCTGGCGGACCGATTGGCCCCGTTGCCGATGACTACTACAACTTCGGTTTTGCTCGGGGCGGGCTTGGCGCGTTGCCGGAATACAAAGCGGGCGGGAAACTCCTGCGAGGCCCCGGTGATGGCATGTCCGATGATATTCCGGCGGTCATTCGGGGTGCTAAAGTACAACGTGCGGCGTTGGCAGACGGAGAGTTTGTGATCCCTGCCGATGTTGTGTCTCATTTGGGCAATGGTTCAACGGAGGCCGGAGCCAAGAAGTTGTATCAGATGATGGACAAAATCCGTGTAGCCCGTACCGGCGACAAACGCCAAGGTAGGCAGATTAATCCTGATAAATTTTTGCCTGTTTAGGAGTGATATATGAGCAGTGGCGGTCAATCAAACGCAAGCCAAACCCCTTTCGCCCCTAATTATGGACAGGCGCAGGGCATATCCGGGCTTGGAGCGGGGCTTACCGGGGGTGGTTTCGGCAGTAACATGGGCGGCGGCAACGCATACGCTCAGAAGTTCAAGCAGCCCTCGATGGGCGGTCAAGGCTACGGTAATCCGTTTGGCGGTTATGGCGGTGGGTATGATCAAGGCTACGGTAATCCGTTTGGCGGATACGGTGGTGGGTACGGCGGTGGGTACGGCGGTGGGTACGGCGGTGGGTACGGCGGTGGGTACGGTGGTGGCTACGGCAAACCGTTTGGTGGATTTGATCAGCCTTTTGCGTTGCCGCAGAATCCATACAACCCTTATGGGTCGCAACAATTTGCTCAGCAACCGCCTCCGGGGATGGAGGTCAATCCTGATTACCAAGAACTCAAGCCCGGAGAGATTGGAGTTGCTGGTGGCTCTGCCAGTATGCGCTATAGGCCCATTCAACAGTTTGCAGAGCGTCTTGGAGGTTCACCTCAAGGGGCGCAGCCTTTTGTTCCCGATGAGCGGCAGTACCTCCCCGGCTTTCGCGGAAATTTCTCTGGCTTTGGTGACACGATGCGTGACCAAGGCGTTGGTTTCGGGAACCCTTACGGCGGCTACGGCGCTCCCTATGGTGGAAATCCTTACATGGGAATGTTTGGTGGATTAGGCAGTCTTTTTGGTGGGAACGGATTCCAAGGAATGAACCAACAGGCGCAGGCTCAGGCGCAGCAAATGGCGCTACAAAATCAAAATATGGGCATGCTTCAAGGCGGAGGGTTGAATGAAATACAGTCCAGAAGTGCTTTATTACAGTCTTTAGGCGCTCCCCAGTATGATGCACAGCAATTTAATTTAACGTTCTGAGTCAGAGCAATTTAATTTAGCGCAATGAACTTCGATATCTCACTCGTCCCCTACGGCCAGATTACTTATCTGGTGCCGTCCTTGATCAAATACTTTCAGGAATCTGAAGGTTGGACTAAGGGTCGGGCGAGCATCGATGACATCGTTCGGTTTGCGTTAACCGGGCAGATGCAGTTATGGGCGGTGTTTGATCCGAAAGACAATAACACAATACACGGTTACGTCATGACGGAGATCAAACAGTACCCACAGAAGAAGATGTTTGTCATTCAGTATTGTGCAATGGAGCCAAATCACATGAAGTTTGTAGAAGACCTCATGCACGATACGGCAGACCGTTTTGCAAAAGATGCGGGTTGTTCTGGCATTGAATTCTACGGTCGCCCCGGATGGGAACCGCATGTCAAAAAGCGCGGATACGCCGTAAAAACGGTAGTATTTGAAAAACACTTTTGAGGTGATTTATGGCTGATCCAGTACCTACTAGAACCGAACAAATAACGACGAACCTTCCCGACTGGGCAAAACCGTTTGCCATGCAGTTGTTTGGGGCTACCTTTGGCGATCCTAATAAGCCGGGCGGTGGGTTGCTGGGCAGGGACTACGAGACTTATCAAGGCCCGGTCGTTGCCGGGTATAGCCCGATGCAAGAGGCTGCGTTCCGAAACCTTGCAGGGATGCGGATTTCCCCTGAGATCGATCAAGCGGTAGGGATGGCTGGACTTGCAGGGCTTGGTGCCCGAGATGCAGCCAAGTATGACGCTTACTCTCCCGGGGCCTTTTATAACGCGCCCCAGTACTCAAGAGAAGATGTCGGTTTTCAAGACGTAGCCGCACCTAGCGCAGGGCCGACCTACCGGATGGACGCGCCGTCCCGAGTAAGTTCGCAAGGCTATGGTCCAATTTCTATGCAAGGCCCCGGTAATGTGAGTGCCGAGCGGCTTGGGCCAGAGCAGATGGGGCCTGCTGAGCGTGTTGGGGCTGAGCGGTTCGGCCTTGGTGCGATGCAGGAGTACATGTCTCCTTACATGCAGGGCGTTGTTGAGCGTCAGAAGCAAGGTGCCGCACAAGACTACATGAAGCAACTGCCCGGTATGGGGGCGGCTGCGGCTCGTTCTGGTGCGCGGGGCGGTACTCGTGCGTCACTTCTTCAGGCTGAGGCTCAGCGTGGGCTTGCTCAGCGGATGGGGGATATCGAGGCTCAAGGCCTTCAGTCTGCCTACGGTCAGGCTCAGCAACAGTTCGGTGCAGATCGTGCAGCGGCTATGCAAGCGGCCATGGCTAATCAGCAAGCCGGTCTCACCACGGGGCAGCAGAATCTGTCCGCTCGTATGCAGACGGGGCAGTTGAATCAGGCTGCAGGGCTTCAGGCTGCATTGGCTAATCAGCAGATGGGGTTCAATGTTGGTCAGCAGAACATGGCGTCCGAACAATCCCGGCAACAGTTCATGGCGCAGCAGGCGATGCAGGCTCAGTTGGCTAACCAGCAGGCGGAAATCACTGCCGGTCAACAGAACCTTCAGGCACTGATCAATCAGGGTCAATTTGGCGCGGCGCAGCAGTTGCAGGCTCGGTTGGCTAATCAGCAGGCTCAGTTGCAGGCTCAGCAGCAGCGGCTTGGACAGAGTCAGGCGCTCAACCAGTTCAACCAACAGAACGCTGCGATGGGGGCACAGTACGGGCTTGCCGGGCAACAGTTGCGGGAACAGTCACGCCAGTTTGGGGCGAACCTTGGGATGCAAGGGCTTCAGCAACAGTTGGCTGCAGCGGGGCTTTTGGGCAATTTGGGCGGTCAGCGTTATCAGCAGACAGCGGGTATCAACCAAGCCCAGTTGGGTGCAGGCCAGTACCAACAGCAGCAGGCTCAGCGGCAACTTGATCAGGAATATCAAAACTTCATCAACAAGCAGCAGTACCCGTACAAGCAGTTGGAGTTTGCGTCGAGCATTCTGCGAGGCTTCCAGCCCACGGGGCAGACGGGTACACTCTATCAGCAGCCGGGTAGTAGTCTTGGCGGAATGGCGGCGACGGGACTTGGTCTTGGGTCGCTGTTTGGCACGTTGGGAGGTGGCTGATCATGGGTCCAGTGAGTGATGTCGGTCGGTCGATGATGGCCTCACTTCAGCAGGCTATGTCTCAGGGGATGCCTGTCGATCAGGCGGTGGCGTATGTCAAGGGCATGGCGCAGCAGGGTGTGGCCCCCTTGGTGGACCTTTATGCCATGATGAATCAGTTCAAGCGGCTGCAGCAGCCTCCTGCACAACCTGCCCCGCAAGGCACCGTGCGAGATCAGATTGCCCAGCAGGCTCAACAGGCAGAACAACAACAGATGATGCAGCAGGGGCTTGGCGGGCTTCCCGCGCCTGTGATGGACGAGGCCCAGTATGCTGGGGGCGGGATCGTGGCGTTTGCCGAAGGCGACTTGGTCGGTGGGATTCCGAAATTCAAAGACCCAACTGACTATTTAAATTTTGCAGCCAAGCGTATTCCCGGTTTCGGTATGACCGAAGAAGATTTTATTAGTAAAGAGGCAGAGGAAGAAGAAGCCCGGAGGAAGAAGTACGGCTTGGGTAAATACAGTGAGTTATACAAAACCACTGAAGCCCAGATTGGCAAGATGGAGCAGGAGTCTGCACAAGAGGCCAAGCGTATGAAGGGGCTTGACCGTGCGGAGTTCTTCTTCAATATCGCTGCTGAAGCCGCCAAGCCGGGTGGTACTTTAATGCAGTCCATCGCGCAAGCCGGTGCAGGCTACAGCAAGCAGAGTAAGGAAACGAATCAACGTCTACGCCTTCTGCAGAAGGAAGCCCAGCAGGCTCGGATGAAGTTGCTTGAAGCCGAAGAACTGCGTCGTGAGGGCGATATCAGCGCGGCCAGTAAATTGTATGACGCGGGTGTCAAAGACTCTATCCGTGTTGGTAAAGAAGTCATGGAGGAGCAGACTCGTCGGCAAGAGGTGGCTCAGCGAAACAGGCCTGATGCGATAGAGCAGGTTCGTCTGCAGATTTTGAATACTCCGGAGACCTTGCCTGATGGTAAGCCAAATCCGAAGTATGATGCACTGCAAGAAAAACTAAGCGCGATGTCGCCTAACAAAAAGATGCCTACACAATACTCAGCACAACTTCGCACTGCAGAATCTAAACTAAAGGCTGCACAGGCCGCTGCAGTTGATCCAGCGGGTAAGCCTATCCCAAATGACCCCAGAGTTATTGAAGCGCAAAATTATCTTGAAGCCGTGCGACGAGATATTATTTTTAGTGGTTATGATTTGCCGGGGGTATCGCTCGGTGCGGGTAGTGCTGCCCCTGTAGCAACTGGACCGAAGATTGGCGATATAGAAGAGGGGTTCAGATATAAAGGTGGGCCACCAAATGATCCTTCAAGTTGGGAACCGGTGAAATAGTCCATGGCTAAGCCTTGGGAGAAGTATCAGGCTGCGCCTAAATCTGGCCCGTGGGCTAAATACCAGCAGGCTGCAGCAGCACCCGAACAACCCGCCGAACCTAAAAAGCGTCCGGGGTTCCGTGGCTCGTTTATGGAGTCCGCTGCCACGTTGGGTCTGGCGGATGAGGCGGCTGAGTTTGCTGCCAATCCTACAGCAGAAAACCGTCGTAAACTCTTGGCTGCAGGAGAGTCGAAGTTTGAATCTGTAGGTGGATTTGGTAAGGGCGAAAACTGGGAAGCGTTTAAAGAACTTCTGGGCGGGTCACTTGGGCAGATGGTTGCTCCGGTTGCGGCGGGTGTAGCAGGTAGTGTTGCTACACCGTTGGTGGGCGTTGGTGCAGGATACGCAACTGCTACATCTCAGTACACCACACAGAACTTGCTCCGTCAGGCCCAAGAACAGGAACGGGCGATTGCCGAAGGTCGTACTCCTGAAGAAGTCTCTGCGGGTAAAGCCGCTATCGCCGCAGCGGGTTCTGCGGGACTTGACTACGTTCAATTTAAATTTTTCCGTAAAGCGTTGGAGTTGTTTCCTTTCGCTAAGAATCTTGTTTTGCCAGAGAAGGAACTGCGCGAACAGGCGGCGAATAAACTTATTGAAGCAGCACGTAACGGTACACTTAAATCGACAGGAGCAGGGACTGTTGTCGGTGCCGTGAAAGGCGGGGCATTTGAAGTGCCACAAGAAATGGCACAGACCGCGTTAGAGCGGTGGCAGGCAGGGCTGTCCTTGACGGACGAAGAAGCCCAAGAAGAATTTAAGCAGGCAGCGATTGGTGCAGTAGTACTCGGCCCGCTTATGGGTGGTGTGGCTGGTGCTCGCGGTGCCCGTGCAGAGCGCAAGCAGGCGAAGGAACTGGAGGAAGCCGACTTTCAGAAAACCGTGGAAGAGCGGTTTGGTGGAGCAGATGCTGTAGAAACTGGTATCCCGGCAGACGCGCTCGCTGAGTTTACAAAGCCGGTACCGTTGGTCGAACAGCCGCCCAAAGTCAAGGCCGAAGATGCCCCAATCGAAGTGCGTCAGGAACCGTTAAACCTGTCGCCTAAAGATGTTCAAGATGAAATCTTGAAGATGGAGGCTTCTCAACAGCGGCGAGCGGATTATTTAAACGACCTTGATAAGTTGAAGTCTGATGTCGAAAGCATCGGGGCCGACTACGAGACTGGGTTGCAGCGGATTGTTGAGAAATTTGATAACACGGCAACCCGTCTTGATGTATTCCGCAAGCACCTTGCGTCTCTGAGCGTTGCCCCTGAAGAAACGCCTGTAACTCCGGTTGCACCAATTTCACAAAGTGCTGAAGCCCAGCAGGCGTTGGGTATTACTCCACCTGTTGATACGACTACGCCTCCTGCAGACATAACTGCTCCGCCCCCTGTTGCACCGACACCCCCAACTACAACGGTTGCACCATCCGTTCCGGACGTTACTGCGCCTCCTGCGCCGATAACAACGGCCACACCTGAAGCAGTTGCCGCTGCACCTGAAGTAACGACGCCGATGATGTCGATTCCGCAGGGTGCTGCGGCGCAGCAGGCGTTGCCAATGAATGTGCCGTCTACTGTTGAAGATCCTCTCTACCTGAAAGCCGTTGATGCAGTGATAAAGTCGGGAACCCCGACCGTTTCTACGGTTCAAAATGCTCTGCAGATTGGGTACAAGCAGGCTTCAGGCTTTTTGCGTAAGATGCAGATCGAGGGGATTGTCAGTGCCCCCGACGCACGCTCGCGTCGAAAGATCATGATGGGTGATGAGGGGACTATCCTTGGCGAAAACAAGGTCAGCAAACCCGCCGTTGCTGCGGCTGAAACCACTACGCCTGCTGAACCTACTACGGTTAAAAAACCAGAAGTTAAACAGCCCAAGGCAATCCTGATTCACGGCGGGCGAGATTTTAAAGGCCCAGTAGACTTCAGCCAGTTGGGCACTGGAGAGCCGGGCGCGATCCGTCCGCTGGGTAACGGGTTGTATGGGTATGTGATTTACCCAGATAGCGTGGGCGAGATTGAGCAGGCTGTAGAGACGGCACGGGATCTTTACGCGAAGAAGTTTGGTGGCGAGAAGCCGACCATCCATGTGTTCAATGTGGACACTAGCGCCGATGTAAAGCAGGAACGGTTACCGATTGGCCTGACTGAAATGGCAGTGCTCAAGCCTGAGCGTCTGCAGAGGATAGGTAAGTTCACTGCGGATACTTCGCCGCAAAAGATTCAGAAAACCATTCTGAAAAATTTAGGAGTTTCCGATGCAGGTCGAAGTCCGGCAGTTACTGAACAACTTGTCGAAGGAGCAGGTCGAAGAGGCACTAAACTGCCTGTATCACGAGACGCCGCCGCTGGACCCGCAACTGCTGGGCCTGAATTGGGAGGAGTGGGCGACGTTAGCGTTGCTACTGCAGGACCTGTTGAAGGAAAAGAAACGGCTGCCCCTGCACTGAAGACAGAGACGGGCGTTCCGTCACGCAAGAATAAGCGCGTCAAACTGCAAGAATCTTCTGACCTGCAGGGTAAAGATCTGACTGATCTTGGTGGGTCGCTTGCCAAGGCTATAAAAAATTTGCCGCCTCTGTCTCGTGATGTCTATAACAAAGTCCGCGCAATCCTGAATTCAAAGGATATTTCTGACAATCTTAGGTCAGGTATCTACATGACTTTGTCGATGCCGCAACAGGCGCAGTTATTTGTAAAGGAGTTGCCCTCACTTCGGGGGCTGGTCAACGCGATCAGCGCCAGAGCATCAGCGTTTAAAGCCCGTCGAGAAGACATCGACCGTAATATCCGACGGTGGCAGCGCATGATGAAGCCGCATGAGGCGAAGGTCGATCTTTTTTATGAAATCGCGAATGAGTCCACTCGGCTGCAGGTGGATTTCAAAACCGATGTAAACAATCCTCTTACTATCAAGTTCAACGCTCTCCCTGCAGATCTTAAAAAAGTGTATTGGGAGATGCTGGATAGTTATAAAAAGATGTCCGATGAGTACTTGGATATTGTCACTAAAAATGTGTCCAAGTCGTTGGCTTCGCAGTTCAGAGCGGAGATGGCTGCTAAGCGCCTGAAGGTTTATTTCCCTTTGTACCGTGAGGGAGACTATTGGCTTCGATATCAAGACGCAGTTAACGATACGGTAGTACGTGCGTTCAATTCATCCAGCGATAGAGAGACTGCAATAAAAGAAGCCGAAAAAGTTGGCGGTACTGGGTTTCAGGAATTTACTC
>Ga0181344_1000556_pt1 | contig 14665 bp, 18 predicted proteins | sample Su13VDMLBDD_FD_130098 | JGI IMG/M metagenome (GOLD analysis project Ga0181344, IMG submission 130098) | Freshwater viral communities from Lake Michigan, USA - Su13.VD.MLB.D.D | ecosystem: Environmental > Aquatic > Freshwater > Lake | place: USA: Michigan | collected 2013-07-15
CTCTTCTTCTTTCAACCTCCGGCTGCTGATCTGCCCGTAACAGGTTTTATGACACCGGATCCGGGGGCAAGGGAGATCAGCCAGGGGTTGTGTGGCTAAGGACTTCGAGAGACCCGTCTGATACCTACCAAGGCACGATTGTGACCTTAGGAGATATCTCTTGAAAACCCTTTCCAAGACCTTGCCGCTGGCCCTGATCCTGGCGCTTTCCGCCTGCTCGGGCACCATGCAGGGCGTGACGCGCGGCACCGGCGAGGCCGTAAAGTTTTCCTATGAGCAAGGCATGAACAGCGACACGCTGACTGCTGTGGTCGGCACCGAGGCCTTCAAGGGCAAGGCGGTTCCGCGCGGCCGACAGTCCATCCAAGCGACCACCTGGTCGGGCGATGCGATCTTCGGCTCCAGTTCCACCGGAGAATTTGTCGCCGTGCTGCTTGGCTCCCGTGGCTCCTCCCTGTCCTGCCAACTGCAATATGCTGACTCAGACGGCTTCACGACCAGTGGTGGCGTGGGCGTCTGCCGGCACAGCGACGGCCGGGTGATCGACGTCGTCTGGTAACCGCAATCCTAGGCCCTCGCGCACACCTGCGCGGGGGCATATGCGCGTGCGTGGCCCCCTCAGCTTGAAGGTCATCCACCACACTCTTGGCGAAATTCTCAAAGCTGAAGGTGGAAATGACTTGTCACCCATGGCAAGCGGTCGGACAGTGGCTTTACAGGGGGTTTACCATGCCGATGATAAGCGTTTCCAAGGCTGCCAAGCTTTATGATGTGTCACGTCCTACCCTGCAAAAGGCTCTTAGAGATGGCATAATATCAGGGCAAAAAGTGAAGGCAGGGGGGTCGGAAAGCTGGCAAATTGACACCGCAGAGCTTGCCCGACTTTATCAACTTAGGGATGGAAACCCTGGCAACGAAATTGACAGGGTCGGACAGTCGCTTGACGTGGAAAAACAAAGCCATTCTGGCGATTTGCCAGGGGAACTTGTCAAAGAGGTGGAAACCCTGAAAGCGGCTCTCGCTCAGATGGAGGAGGATCTGGATCAGGAACGGGAGGGGAGGGTGCGTGCAGAAGCTGTCCGAGATGAGCGAGGACGCATTATCGATGAGATGATGAAGGCCCTGCCACGTCCTACAGAGCAGTTGGGAGCGCCTGAAAAGCGAGGCTTCTGGGCGCGTTTTCTGGGACGCTAATCTTCGCGGCGAGTGGCGGGGAGATCCGGCTCCATGCCGTCAAAGAACGGCTGTGACACAGGGGGCAGGCCGTCACCAGATGGAAGTTGCACTTCACTGGGGAATAGATCGGGCAAGCGATGTAGCTCAGGACCAGAGAGCGTATGCTCTGATTGGTCATCAGCATCTGCAATAATCTCGGCAGAAAATCTCGATAGGCGCAGGTTGTCTCGCTTATCTGCCCATGCAACCCGATCATTCAGAACATAGGCACACTCCAGACCTGCGCCTATCTTAACTACCTGAACCCAATTCCCTTCTGAAAGATCTTCAACTGCCCGCCGAACGGTGCGGTCTGACACCCCAAGCGCCTTTGCGATAGTCTTCTGCGGTATGACCACCGCGTTGTGGTATCCTACATTCGCGGTCAGATAGTGCAAAACAGCAGATGCGGCGGGACGCTTGATTGAAAATTTTGCCCATGCCTCATGCGTGGCACGATCAGTCTGGATGAATGTCCCACGTAAAGGCGGGCGTCCAATGTCCGGAGGTGCGGAAATATCTGTCACGGCTTATGCCTGTGTTGTCACGACTTGTGACATAAGGCTATCGGCAATGCCAAGTCAGCGCAAGAATTTGTCACAATATGTGACAGACCCCGGACACCCATGTCCTAACCCCCGGACATCTGGCGACACTATCCACAGGCTAAGCTTCTGAAATCATTGATTCGGATTTTTTGTCCTTCTTATGATCTATAGCGGAGGTTCCGGCGCGGCGATGATCGCCGTGAGTGGCCGCCCCACGAGCAGGCGAACGGCGGGCAGCGCCGGGACGGAACCGACATAAAAGCTTGTCCGAAGGACGCATTTTTTGCAGCTGTTCTGCTTTGCCATGCGGGTAGCAGTTGAGAACAGAGGATCACCTATGTTGTCAGGGCACTAATTGATAACTATAGTTGTCACATGGCTGAATTGATCCGTAGTGCAACCTTCGCCCGTTGGCTTTCAGGGCTGCGTGATCGCCGTGCGGTTGCTCGGATCGCAGCCCGTCTGGATCGCCTTGCTAGCGGCAATCCAGGGGATGCGCAGCCTGTCGGCGACGGAGTGTCGGAACTCCGGATCAACTATGGGCCAGGCTATCGGGTGTATTTCATCCAGCGCGGTCCGGTTCTGATCATCCTTCTGTGCGGGGGCGATAAATCCTCGCAAGACAGGGACATCAAGCAGGCCAAGGCTTTGGCCGCACAGTGGAAGGGTTGAACAATGACGGAAGAACAGTTTGCCCGTTACGACAGTGCCGACTACCTCAAGACCGAGGAGGACGTTGCCGCCTATCTTGAAGCTGTCATGGAAGAAGGCGGCGACGATCCAGCCTATGTCGCTCGTGCCCTTGGGGTGGTTGCCCGCGCCCGGAACATGACGGCGCTTGCCCAGGAAGTAGGCATGAGCCGAGTTGGGCTGAACAAGGCGCTTTCGGGGGAAGGCAACCCGACACTCTCCACGGTCTTGAAGGTCGCCAAGGCACTCGGGCTGAAGGTTTCGATTCAACCTGCGGCGTGACCCCATGACAAAGCTTGCCGATCTGAAGCAGCGCCTGCTGGAAAATCCGGAAGTCCGCAAAGAATATGCTAAGGTCGATGCAGAGTTTGCCCTGATCACGACGCGATATGGCGCGAGGCAAGATTGACGCAAGCCGAACTGGCTGAGGAAATCGGCACGATCCAATCGGCTATTGCCCGGCTGGAAGCTGGCTGCGCTTCCCCCTTGCGACACTATGCCAAAGCTAGAAACCATCAGCTCCAGGCCCGGTTTGTCTAGCCATGTCAAAAAAGCCGTTCTCACTCCATGACGGCGCCGACAATCTTCAGACTAAGGAAGACATTGCGGCTTATTTCAAGGCTGTTATGGAAAAAGGTGGTGACGATCATGCCTATATTGCCCGTGCTCTCGAGATCGTTGAGCCTGCTTTGGAGAAGACAGCTTTTGGCAAGGAGCTGCTTCAGACCCTGAGCAAAGTTCTTGGTGATGCCAGGATCAAAGGTCCTGCAAGCATTACAACCTTCAAGCCAAAGCAGTCTGAACCTGAGGCTTGAGGGACTTTCCAGCCGAGCGGCAGAACTCGTAAAACACAACACAAAGGCCGCTCGGCTGATAGGTTGTTTATGTCTGAAGGTGACGCGCCCGGTAACCTGTCCAAATGTACAACCACAAGTTGATTATTCTCGCTCCGGCAGCCTATCGATCCAGGCCCCGCAAAACTTGCGGCCATGGGTATTGGTCACAGCCGTACCGCCTGCGCACTTCCGGAAAAGAAAAGCCCCACCCTTGAGGGTGGGGCGAGAGTCCAACAGGGAGGTAGTGTATTTCAACACAAGGTTGTGGATAAAGTTCCAGTTAATCTAGCTAGGGGCGGTTGCAGTCTTCAGGGCGGATCACCTCACTCTCCGGCTGGCTGTTCCAGCCAGAACACGCAGGCTTCATCACCAGCTGCGTTGGACATAGTTTCCCCACCGGCCGAGCGGCAGAAGAGGCTTGGATGCTGCCCAAACTTGGACGCATCGGCGCGACCTTGCAGCAGGAACATGGCCAAGAGGCCCAGAGCAAAGCCTGTGGCGCCCACAGAGGCCAACCACACCCAGAACCCGCCAAACCACCTCCAAGCCTCTCTGCGAGCCTCTCCAGCGGCTTTGCGGAGGTCCCCTGCTGCCTTGATGCTTTCGAGCTGCGCTTCGCGAATGGCCTCCTTGGCGCCTTCCGTGGCCGCATAGACGGTGTGCTGGCGCAGATCGAGGGCAGCGGTGGCCAAGCTCTGCTCGATGCGGCTTTGGACGGCCGGGCCGACCTTGGTCATGCGGTCGAGGCCTTGGGCCACTACAGCATTGAGCTTTTCCGCCTCCTTCCGGTCCAGGCTGGTGCGCTGCAGCTGGTCGATCTGCCGGCGGATCAGGGTGATCTCATCGGCCAGGATCTCGAACGGATCCTTGACGCTCACGGCTCACCCGCCCCGGCGCTTTGCGCCTTGGCATCGAGTTCGGTCAGCAATCCCACCAGTTCCTTCTGGTCGACCTCACGGGTGACGGTCTTGCGCAGGGTAGCGGCCATCCATCTGGCGATCTTCGGATCCTTCAAGGCTTCCGTTGTGAGCACAGAACCAACGATGATCTTGCGACGGGTCTCAGACGCCTTGGCCCTGGTTCTAAGCCGGGCAAGCCGGGCTTGGGCTTCGGCAATCTGCTGATCAATGGTGCGCGCCATTTTGAAATCCCTCGTTCGTCTAGTAGTTGCCAGACTGGCCTCAGGGCGGTTACGGTGCAAGTCACGAAGTGCCCACTTATACAAACGCTGCGCGTTTGTGTGGGCAAAGGGGATGCTGCACTCCCCTTTGAACCCCTGGCTTGAGCGCGACACGGAATGGCGATCTATCACCTGCGGGCCACGATGATTTCCCGCTCGGCCGGGCGCAGCGCGACCGGCGCTGCCGCCTACCGCTCCGGTGAGCGCATCCACGATGAGCGCACGGGCCTCAGCTTCGACTACCGGGCGCGCGGCGGTGTCGAGCATGTGGAGATCCTCGCCCCCGAGCGATCGCCGGATTGGGTCCGGGACCGCGCCGTGCTGTGGAACGCGGTTGAGCGGGCCGAGACGCGCAAGAACAGCCAGGTGGCGCGTGAGATCCGCGTGGCGCTGCCGGCCGAGCTGAACCGCAATGAACGCATCGCGCTTGTCCGCGATTTCTGCCAGCGGTCCTTTGTGGACCGCGGCATGGTCGCGGACATTGCCCTGCACGCGCCGGGCCGTGAGGGCGACGAGCGCAACCACCATGCGCATATCCTGCTCACCACCCGCGAGATCGGCCCCGAGGGCTTTTCCACCAAGAACCGCGACTGGAACGCCAAGGAGCTGCTGGAGGACTGGCGCGAGGCCTGGGCGCGGGACAGCAACCACGCCCTGGAGCGCTGCGGCCACGAGGTGCGGATCGACCACCGGACGCTGGAGGCGCAGCGCGAGGAGGCCCTGGAACGATCTGTCCATGCGCGGGAGCGGGGTGATGAGGTGGAGGCCCTGCGTGAGACGGTGCGGGCGGTGGAACTGGACCGGGCGCCCCTGCCGCAGCTGTCCCCCGGCGCCTGGCAGCTGAAGGAGCGCGGCATCGAGGTCACGGCGGTGAAGCTGTGGCGCGAGGTCAAGGCGCAGGCCCTTGAGGTGGCACGGGTTGCGGAGCGGCTGTCGGACCAGGTGCGGGAATGGCTCGGGCGGACCGTGGAGCGCTTGACGCCAGAGCATGAGCTTGCCTATTCCGGTCCCGATCGCGGCGCAGTTCGCGACGAGGGACAGGATCTGGCGTCTGCTTATCACAGCAGGCGTCAGACACCTGATCATACCCGGGATAGCCGTTCCGACCTCGCAGCGCAGCTGCGGGCAGCCTGGGAAGCCCGTCAGGATCGACCTTCCCCAGACCGTGGCCCGACGCGGGAGCCGGAAAGGGCCAGGAGCCTGGCCGATCGTTTACGCGAAGCAGCGCAGAACATCGACCTGGCTGCGGCAGCCGAGCGCGTTGCCAGCTTGCAGCAGGAGCGCCTGGCCGAGGAACGACTGCGAATTCAGGAGGCCGAGCGCGTCAGGGAGCAGGAGCGGGTCCGCGAACGGGAGCGACGGGGGCACGACCGGGGATGGGATCACGAATTATAGTTGCAGAGTCTGCGCAAATCGCTAAGTAGCCGAGTTTCCCCTCTCCCCAGTCAGGCTCATTCCACGGCTTCCGTGACGGGTATGCCAAGCGCGGTGAAGCCGTTCAGAACAGCAACGCGCACCTGAACCTCGGCGATCTGGCGATCAAAGCAGTGGTGGTCGAGCGCGCCGTCAGCTTGCAACAGGAGCGTCTGGCCAAGGAACGACAGCGGGTGCAAGAGGCCGAGCGAGTCAGAGAGCAGGAGCGGGTCCGCGAACGGGAGCGGGGAAGGCATGATCGCGACTTGGGCCATGACTATGCCTTTGCTCACACCGGTGTGGCGTCACCACTCTGTCCATGGCGACCCCACTCGCTTCTCGAAGGCTGCATTATGCGGCGCAAACTCGACTTGGAGCCGCTGGCGCAGCTCCTTGCTCAGACACTGTGTGGCCGAATTTACAGACTGATGAGCAATCTGGGCAAGGATCCTATCCTTTAGCGTGCGGGGCAACAGTCGCCGGGCCAACCCATAAAGCGGATACCGGCGCAGCCTATCAGTAGTCTGTTCGCGCGCGTTTTGTACTAAAAAGTCCGAGGTTATGTTGCTGCGGGCACTCTGCGACGGGGCCGGGTCAGGATCAATGCCGAGAAAATCGTACACGCGTCGCAGGGTGTCTGCCGACTGCTTGCGCAGCATTCCCTGCGTTAAGATAAGGATCTGTTCTTTCGGAAAAAACCTTTCAAATTCAGAAATTTGTGCTTCGTATTTGCTTGTCTCAACGATAGCGGAGTAGTAGGGTGATGCAGGATCTTCAACTGTTTCGAATACAGCATCAAGCGGTAGGTGGCGCAGATCAGTGCCAACCACGTTCTTAAGATATTTTACGGTCTGAAGTAGTTCAGACTCTACCCGATCCACCGGATTTCGGATGAGGTAGATCAGCTTCATCTTCGGGTTCGCACGAAACATGCGCTCGGCCGTGCCTGCCACAAGGGGAAACCTGGTATAGCTGGTCGAAGCTTCACCGCAGAGTTGGTCCGAACCCGCCTCGGCATAGAGGCCGGTATACCATGCCTCGCCACGCTCTAGCAGGACAGGCGAGGAAAAGTAATGCGGCTCTTTTGGTCGACAGCAGAAGACCCTGGGATGGCGAGATAGATCATCGTCAAGCGAGGTCGTGCCGCATTTTGCACTGCCGATAATGCAGAAATCGGGCATGCGCCCGCCTGGACGTGCGGGGATATCGGCAAAGGCGACCCCTTCCGCAGTAAGAAGCCAGAGTGGGATCGGGGAAGGAGGCATTGGATGACCTTTCCTACGGCAGTGCCCGTGTCGGAACTATCAGGAAAGCTGGGGATCCAAGCAAAACCTGACATTGCTGCAGCGGTCTTCCATGCCCCCGTTTGTAACACAAGATCCAGTTCGGTCTGACCTAAGGCTTGCGGGTTTTAAAACTATCTCATGTCCCTTTGCTGCTCCACAACCCCGGCGCGACCTCTTCCCTTCCGCCTTCCGGCCCATAACACCCGCTTGCCCGGTCAGTAGCCGGAGGTTGAACAAGTGCAGGTTCTGGAACCCTACCCAAAAATGCGTTTCCAGAGCCCTTTGGGCTGTGGAGCAGACATGGCCTTCTCCTGCGCTGTTCGCAAATCAGACAGCAAGCCCGTTGCCTGGGCGCGCCAGCGGTCCCGGTCATCTTTTAGGTCGGCCGATACCTCTCGCTCACGAGCGAGGCTTCTCGTTCCCTTTCAAGAAGCTGCTCCAACATAGCGATCCGAGTGGATTCTTCCGTTCCAGGTCGTTCCAGAACTCGTTCCTGGTGCACCGCCGGTTCATGTTCTGGGCCGTTCCTGGGGAACGCTCTTGCCAGTTCGGAGGGATCGATTGAAAACGTGCCATCTTCATTCCTGATGGCACTTAAGCGACCAGATTTTATAGCCCTGTTAAGCGTTGATTTGCTTTTCGACGTGACTTTTGCGGCTTGGGATAGGGTCAAAAATGCCATGGAACGCCCGTTCTGTGGTGCACCATTTTGGCCGTTCCATGAGGAACGCGGAACGCCATCATTCTGCTTCTTCCGTCGACGGCAGGTCCGGCTCCATGCCGTTGAAAAACGGCTGTGAAGGAGGCGGCAAGCCATCACCCACAGGGAGTTGAATCTCTCCAATGCGAGGGAGGCGTTCCAGCGGGGCACGGCCACTAGTAATGCCATTAGGCTGCTCGTCCGATACCAGAAGAACATCGGCACGCAGCCGGGCGTATTGAAGCCGGTCACGTGGCTCGGTCCACGCGATGCGGGAGTTCAGCACATACGCGTTTACTGTTCCGCTTGCGCCAATTTGGGCCGTTTCGATCCAGTTCCCGCTTTCTAGAACTTTCAAAGCACGTTTGACGGTTGAGAGGCTGGCCCCCATGAGCTTTGCAAGGGTCGCCTGACTGGCAACCACGGCGTTCTGGTCAGACACATGAGCGGCAAGGATATGCAGCAAGGCACTTGCCGCCGGGTGCTTTACGCCAAGAGCTGCCCAGCGCTCATGGGCGGCGCGATCTGTTTGGACATAGGTTCCGCGAGGGGATCGCGTTGGCAAGGTTTGTCGCTGTTGTCCTGGTTCATCCATGACCTACCCCTAGTTCGCCCGTGACTAAAATCATGTCACACATGACTTAAAGCCAACCTGGTTGGCAATGAAAATCAGGTCACGAGTGACTAAAATCATGTCAAACCTAGGTCATAGCTGTGACCTAGGGGTAGGTCACAGCTATGACCTACCCCCCCCTAAAAAAACAAACAAAATCAATGCTTAATTTTTTCGCTTTCTTATGATCTTAGGAGGACCAAAAAATCCACAGTCCGGGCGCGCTTGCGCGCCGGGGGGGCGCGCGGATCCAAGCGCTGGCGACCCCCCGCCCTTGGGACGGGCTGTGGGGTTTTTGGCATCGGTCGGGAGACCCCCTGAAAAGGGGGGCGAGTGGCCGATCGAACGCGCTATGGCGTTGCGCCAGACGGCACCGGATGGGGTGGATCAGGCAAGGAGGGGAAGGATCTTGAAGAAAATAGCGGATTAGGTATATAGCGGATATGAGATGGACCGTAGAAACCCATGCGGCGGCAGACGCTGAAATCCTTGCCCTGCCGCCCAAGCTTCAGGCTCGGCTTCTGCGGTTGATGGAGATGGTGGAAAACGTGGGACTGGATCAGATCCATGAGCCCCATGTCAAACACCTAGATGGGAAGCTCTGGGAGCTGCGTGCCAAGGCCACCGAAGGCATTGCGCGAGGCATCTACGTTGCCGTGACAGGCCGCCGTGTCGTGGTGCTGCATGTCTTTGCGAAGAAGACGCAGAAGACCCCGAAAGCCGCCTTGGAGCTGGCCCGTGAGCGAATGAAGGAGGTGACGCCATGACAAAGCTTACCGATCTGAAACAGCGCCTGCTGGAAAACTCCGAGGTCCGGGAGGAATACGCCCAGGCGAATGCCGAGTTTTCTCTGATCGAGGCCATGATTGCAGCACGGCGGGACGCGAAGCTGACGCAGGCCGAATTGGCCGAGAAGATCGGCACTACCCAATCGGCCATTGCCCGACTGGAAGCAGGTCGGGTTTCCCCCTCGATTTCCACCTTGCGGCGCTATGCCGAAGCCACAGGTCATCAGCTCCAAGTGGGGTTCATCTAGCCATGCCAGACGAGCTATTTTTACGCTACGACAGTGCCGACTACCTCAAGACCGAGGAGGACATTGCCGCCTATCTCGAAGCCGTCATGGAGGAGGGCGGCGACGATCCGGCTTATGTCGCCCGGGCCCTTGGGGTGGTTGCCCGCGCCCGGAACATGACCGCGCTTGCCCAGGAAGTCGGCATGAGCCGGGTCGGGCTGAACAAGGCGCTCTCGGGGGAAGGCAACCCGACGCTTTCCACGGTCTTGAAGGTCGCCAAGGCGCTCGGACTGAAAGTCTCGATCCAGCCCGGAGCGTGAAGGTCCGGCTTACTCCCCGGCCTGCTGCGGGGGCGGGTTGATCCAGAAAGCGCAGAAGCTGGAGCCATCATCCTGCTGGACCTTCTGCCCGCCTGCCGATTTGCAGAAGATGCGTGGGCTTTGCCCGAACTTGTGGGCATCGGCGCGACCTTGGAGCAGGAACATGGCCAGGAGGCCCAGAGCGAAGCCTGTGGCGCCCACGGAAGCCAGCCACACCCAGAACCCGCCAAACCACCTCCAGGCCTCTCTGCGGGCCTCTCCGGCGGCCTTGCGGAGGTCCCCGGCCGCCTTGACGCTTTCGAGCTGCGCTGCGCGGATGGCCTCCTTGGCGCCTTCCGTGGCCGCATAGACGGTGTGCTGGCGCAGATCGAGAGCGGCGGTGGCCAGGCTCTGCTCGATGCGTTGCTGGAGGGCCGGGCCGACCTTGGCCATGCGGTCGAGGCCCTGGGCCACCACGGCATTGAGCTTTTCCGCTTCCTTGCGGTCCAGGCTGGTCCGCTGGAGGTGTTGGACCTCGTTGCGGATCAAGGTGATTTCATCGACCAGGGCCTGGAAGGGATCCTTGACGCTCACGGCTCACCCGCCCCGGCGCTTTGCGCCTTGGCATCCAGCTCGGCCAGCAGACCCACCAGTTCCTTCTGATCGACCTCGCGGGTGACGGTCTTGCGCAGGGTGGCGGCCATCCAGCGGGCGATCTTGGGATCCTTGAGGGCCTCGGTGGTGACAACCGCACCGACGATGATCTTGCGGCGGGTCTCGGACGCCTTGGCCCTGGTCCTGAGCCGGTTCAGCCGGGCCTGGGCTTCGGCAATCTGCTGATCAATGGTGCGCGCCATCCTGCAATCCCTCGTTCGTGTAATAGTTGCCAGACTGACCTCCTGGCTGCTACGGTGCAAGCCACGAAGTGCCCACTTATACAAACGCTGCGCGTTTGTGTGGGCAAAGGGGAGGCTGCACTCCCCTTTGAACCCCTGGCTTGAGCGCGACACGGAATGGCGATCTACCATCTGCGGGCCACGATGATTTCCCGCTCGGCCGGGCGCAGCGCGACCGGCGCGGCCGCCTATCGGTCCGGCGAGCGCATCCACGATCAGCGCACCGGCCTCAGCTTCGACTACCGGGCGCGGAGTGGTGTGGAGCATGTCGAGATCCTCGCCCCCGAGCGATCGCCGGACTGGGTCCAGGATCGCGCCGCATTGTGGAACGCGGTCGAGACGGCCGAGACGCGCAAGAACAGCCAGGTGGCCCGCGAGATCCGCGTGGCGCTGCCGGCCGAGCTGGACCGCGCGCAGCGCATCGCGCTGGTCCGCGACTTCTGCCAGCGGTCTTTTGTGGACCGCGGCATGGTCGCAGACATCGCCCTACACGCACCAGGGCGTGAGGGCGACGAGCGCAACCACCATGCGCATATCCTGCTCACCACCCGAGAAATCGGTCCCGAGGGCTTTTCCACCAAGAACCGCGACTGGAACGCCAAGGAGCTGCTGGAGGATTGGCGCGAGGCCTGGGCGCGCGACAGCAACCATGCCCTGGAGCGCTGCGGCCATGAGGTGCGGATCGACCACCGGACGCTGGAGGCGCAGCGCGAGGCGGCCCTGGAGCGTTCGGTGCAGGCGCGGGAGCGGGGCGACGAGGCCGAGGCCTTGCGCGAGACGGTGCGGGCCATGGAGCTGGACCGGGCACCCCTGCCGCAGCTGTCCCCCGGCGCCTGGCAGCTGAAGGAGCGCGGCATCGAGGTCGCGGCGGTGCAGCTGTGGCGCGAGGTCAAGGCGCAGACCCTTGAGGTGGCGCGGATGGCGGAGCGGCTGTCAGGCCAGGTGCGGGAGTGGTTGGGGCGCACCATGGATCGCCTGGCGCCAGGGCACGAGCTGGCCTATTCCGGTCCCGATCGCGGCGCAGTTCGCGACGAGGGGCAGGATCTGGCGTCTGTCCGTCAGGGCAGGCGCCAGACACCTGAGCACAGCCGGGACGCTGGTTCCGACCTCGCCGCGCAGCTGCGGGCAGCCTGGGAAGCCCGTCAGGATCGACCTTCCCCAGACCACAGCCCGACGCGGGAGCCGGAAAGCGCAAGGAACCTAGCCGAGCGGTTGCGCGAAGCGGCACGAAGCATCGACATGGCAGCGGCGGCCGAGCGCGCAGCCAGCTTGCAGCAGGAGCGCTTGGCCAAGGAGCGGCAGCGGGTGCTGGAGGCCGAGCGTACTAGGGAGCAGGAGCGCATCCGCGAACGGGAGCAGCGCGAGCACAAACGTGATAATGACCATGACCATAGCTTATGATATAAGATCCCATATCTCATCTTTGCTGTTTCCAAGCAAAGATCGAAGACGGCCCATCCTGCTCATATGTTTCCTATTAGGAACGTAGAGCTTTCCCCTATTTCCTTGAGCCTCGGAGATGATACCATTTGAGGGCATATAGTTAATAATTTTCGTAGCAGCGTCGCGATTCCAATATTTCGTAGTGCCACGAAGAAGAGCCTCCTCCATTCTGCCACTGCCAGGCTGGAAGAACAATTTCCTTACTATGGCAATAAGTGTTTTCTGGGCGTCACTAAGAGGAAGATCGCTTATGCGCGCAATATTCTCTACACTGGAAAACTCACCAAATTCGCAGCTCTTATCGAAGGATCGAGGCAACTTCTTTTCGTCAGTTACCCCAACCACTCGGTTAAAAATGCAATCACCAAAATAAGAACCTTCAAAATCAGTACCGTCAAGAATAAGTGTTTCTACGAACGTTTCCGACATATTCAATCCGGAAACGCTTAGATCGGACAGATCCAACTGATCTATGGTTGCACGAGTAACTGGAACATCGGAAACGACTAGGCTTTCGTTTGCTGACTCAACTAAAGATACCAAGTAATCAGCAGCAATTTGCGTGTTCCCTCTAGAAGTGCATAGATTAACATACTTAACGGCATCTGGGCCAATCAGACCCTTGTTGAACAAAAATTTCGCTCCAAATACTCCAACCGGCTTTTTGTAAGGCTCGCCAGCTACCCTTCTATCGGAGGTAGTGAAAGCATCTGCAAGAGATATTCCACGAAGACCACTTTTGGCATATTCGTCTACAAATCGTCTGTTTCCAGATCCAGAGCTTACCCTTCCTAAGTAAGGAAGTCGTTGCAAAATGCTGGCTGCTTCATCCAGGGGAGTAAATCCCGAGACTTGTGTAAAAACTGAATTAATTTCGCTTGGGGTTACCTCCTCATTATCTTCATTCTTTTTTCTGCTCTCACTAGCTAGGCCAAGAAGAACCATTTTCAAAACACTAGCATCTATACTTTGGTGAATGCGTGTTTCTCTGCGGCAAATAGCGTCAAAGGTGGCTTCAAAAAATTCTACTTCTCCTTCTGCTCCTTCAATTAGTTGCCTCATTTCATCACTGGGAAGTTTTGCAAATAATTGACAGATAAGCGGTTTTCGGGGACTCCATTCAGGGAACTCTTCAAGGCCTGTATTCTTTTTCAAATACTCTTCGGCTTGATCCTCTGTAAACTCATCAGGACAATGTAAAGTTAAAACACTCTGGTCTAATCCAAGGCAACTAAACATTTCTTCGTCATTGCTGAAGTAATGCGCTCTTCCACTAATTAATATTCCTTTGTCACCAATTTTTTCTACAAGATCTCGTACGCCAGTAAGGCTTCTTCTGCGAATTTCTCTAAGTCGCTCTGGTTCGCCGCTCCACGACTGCGATCCAATTTCATCAAATCCATCTAAAATGAAAGACAGGTTCCCGTTTCGAGTTAGCTTTACGGCTCTATCTTCCAAATCGCTAAGTCCCAGCCCCGATAAGTGGCTGCGCACAATAATGTCAAAGGATTGATGTCCCCAGTGTTGACGTAGATTGATAGCAAGGGTTGGAAATAAAAGGCTGCTATTTGATAATTTCTTAAATACCTCTTTGGCGCAACGTGATTTTCCAGTTCCAAACTCGCCGAGTAGAACTATTTTTCTACCATCTTCTAGGAGATTGGTAATTTCTTTAGTATTATAGTAAATCCCGGTTGACCGATCTTGGTATCCGGTTTCTACGAACATATTTTCGTCGCTTTTGTTGGTTTCCGGATCTAAAGCGCTGCCAAACTCTATCTGCAGCCTTTCAAACTCGTATTTTTCTTTTCCAACAAACTTTTCTCGAAATTCACGGACTTCAAGAACTTCGACCTTTTGAGCACGCCCTGTTTCTCGAAGAGATGAAACTTCGTGAGCAGATATAAAGTATGATCTTACAACTATACCATCAGGAATTAAAGCTGTACGAATGCTGGCAAATTTTGCCAGGTCAGTCCGAAGCTTGGCTAGGGTTTTTTCTTTAGTGATTTCAATTACAATTATTTCGTCTGGAGAGATATGCAGTACAGCATCGCATTTTACCCCTGCTATCGTTTCTGGACGTGCTGGAGTGCTCCAATGTGACTCTGCGATCTTTCTAACCTGTTCCTCAAAATCTTGCCAGTTCACGTAACTCTCCAGTTTTCTTAAGGTGACAACCACCATCTTTTAATTTCTAAAGGTGCTTAGAGTGAGTTGTAGCACTTGAATGCTATTCTGCACCATTTAGCCCGAAATCTTCTATCTGATCTTTGCTACCTGCTCTTTCTTCGCCATGAAAGTGGTGCTCACCGAAGTAGCGACTAGAGGTGGAGCAGGAAGGCATGTTTAGCTACTGCTCAGGCGCTGCCTTACCCAGCGGTAACTTCTTTTCTAGCCTCTCCCACCTCTTCTTCTTTCAACCTCCGGCTGCTGATCTGCCCGTAACAGGTTTTATGACACCGGATCCGGGGGCAAGGGAGATCAGCCAGGGGTTGTGTGGCTAAGGACTTCGAGAGACCCGTCTGATA
>Ga0181344_1000557_pt1 | contig 14647 bp, 27 predicted proteins | sample Su13VDMLBDD_FD_130098 | JGI IMG/M metagenome (GOLD analysis project Ga0181344, IMG submission 130098) | Freshwater viral communities from Lake Michigan, USA - Su13.VD.MLB.D.D | ecosystem: Environmental > Aquatic > Freshwater > Lake | place: USA: Michigan | collected 2013-07-15
GAAAGCTTAAAGTTATCCGAAAACATAACATCCGACTCTAAAAGCATTTCAATCAACTGAGATTCTGTTATTAAATCATGTGATTCTGTTATAAAATCAATATATTTTTTTAACATTATTATAATATAATTTTTTAGTATATATTATTATTTCATTCTCAAAAATCAACCTTTAATAAAAAACCCATCTATTAAGATGGGTTTTGAAACATTCTTTGTATTTTATTTTTTCTAATCATTACTTTAAGCTTGTAATATCTTTTCGGAACACCAGGATATAAAGAAGAAAAGTCTAAACTAATTGGTTCAATACCAGGTGAAACTCCACCAGACATTATCGAAGCACTATAATCCGGTCTAATTGTAGTAATCCTCTTCTGTATGAAGGCTTGATATATTTTCTCTAATTCATCCATTACTTTGTAGTTGCTCTTCTAAATAAACTTAACATAAGATTATATGTTATTTTAAATTCTAAGTTTAAAGCATCCCAATCCCATTTAGAATCTTTTCTTTGACTAGGTGGTAATGATTGAAATGTTAATCTATTCCAAATAAAATTAGCTGCATTAAAATCAGTTATCTTACCATGTCTAGCAATCTGTGCTGCAAACATAGGAATTCTAATTGAATGATAGAATGATTTAATCGCTGTACGATACTCACCTTCAATCAATAACTTTTTCTTACATTTTACCCAAGAGTTAGAACTAACGTGTGAAGTCGCATGTCTTAATTTAGGTAAGTTTATTTGAAAATCAAATTTTTTATCTTCTTTTAATTTAGCCCACTCTGGTGCAAAGATACATTCAAGGTTATTCATACGATGCCACTCTAAATCTTTTTGAAATCTATCTGGTGTATAAACATGAATGTTATATCTTATATTACGAGTTTGTAAATTATATGAATATTCATCTTTAACTGTTTTATTTAACTCAACTGCCTCAACCGAGTTATTTGCTACCATTATAATATCCCAGTCAGATGCAGAATCGTAAGTACCATATACCTGAGAACCAAAAATATAAACACAAAATACACGACTTGGGTGTATTCCTGCAATTTTTATCACATCATCTACTTTAGGAACCCATCTAAATGTTGCGGGTAGTAATTTTACCATATTATTTTATTTTAATAATTTCTTTAATTTATCTTCTCTTATTTGAGACTTTGTTTTATAATAATCTTTTGATTCTAAATAATTTACTGTGATGATTATCTCACCGTTACCTTTCTTTAACATCAAAGACCAATCATCATCTATTTCTTTTAAGTGTATAATCTTTAATTCTGTTCCCTTCTCAATAAAAACTGTATTAGGCTTACTTGTATGACTTTGAACATGATAATTTTTTAAATATCCATCCCAATAAAAGTCTTTAGTAGTAACAATAATTTCCTCAAGTTGTGGTACATCATAAACTGATTTATCTAATTTCCACTGACCACCTAAAATCTTTGCTTTCACAAAAACTACATAAAAACATATAATAGATAATAGACCAATACCATAAAAGAGAGTAGGTTCATAACTAATCATAAGTGTAGAACTAACAAGTAATAATAGAACTAATAATGTATTTCTATCTTTAGATAACCACTTGTCGAATAAGTATAATTTGTTTTTTAACATGCTAGATATAATGTTAGTTCGTTACTATTTAATATTTTGTTAATCTGTTCTTCTCTTTTATAAGCTTTCATTATATCAGCGACGTTTTGATAATATAAGGAAAGTGCACTTCTTAGTTCTTCTTTTCTAAACCTAGCAGATTTAAGGTGATGTAATTCATCAAGAATATCTTGATAAGTCATAATAGGTTTAGTAGGATTATCAGTAAGTAAAACTATACTACGACTATTCGGGTCTGAATATAATGAAGTTAAATCCTCACATAACAAATCATTGACGATTTTTGACATATTTAAACGTGGTCTATTATAAGGAGGTTCTAACTCATGTATAACTTTAAAGGCTAAGCCATGTCGATGTATAATTTCCATTTCACAAAGATAGTATATTTTTTCTATTTATTTACTTTTTTGTTTCAATTATTTTTTGTACTTTTGTAAAACAAATACGAAATATAGGATATATAGTAGTAATGGTCCCATAGCTCAGTTGGTTAGAGCGGCTGACTCATAATCAGTAGGTCCTTGGTTCGAGCCCAAGTGGGACCACATTAAAAATACAAAATAACAATGGAATTAAACGAAATTAAAAAAGATTTGTATAAATCTAAAGCAATGGCAAAATTAAGTCACTATGTTAGTGGTAACCTTTACTATACAGTAGAGTTAGCTGACGGTGTTTATCAATTTCCTATTGCAACTGTTGAAACTTCATTAGAGTATATACACCCTGAAAATCAAGGTGTATATGACGATGAACCAACAATCGAAACATTACAATTATCTTCTGACTTAGGTACAACTACATTCGAGTCAGAAATGAAAGGTTCAGATTTAAACAGGTGGATCGCCAAAGCTGTAAGTAATGGTGAATTTACAAAAATTCGTGAAGTCGTGGTTAGTGAGTAACACAACTTCTAAATAAAAAGTCCTTGAAAAAGGACTTTTTTATTTTATTTTTAGATTATCAAGGTCTTTAATAATATCATCAATATACTTATTATATTTAGTTACATTTACATTTCTTTTTATAGAACTCTCAAAAAATCTTTCTATATCTTCAACTTTATCCTTTATTTCTTCTACTTTATTTGATATAAAAGGCATTCTTATATCCTCTCTTTCGTAACTATCAAAGAATTCAGGAAATCTAGCTAATACTTTTTCTGCAGACTCTTCTTCTTTACCTGGTTCACATTTTACTAAAAATCCACCATCATAAGGTTCACCTATCAATTTAAGACCTACTCTTCTTAGTAATTTCTCTGCAAAGTCATAGTCAACATCTTTATTCTTTACATTATCTGACCAGATAATTATTTCACCTTTTTGATATACTGGTGATCTTAATGACATTTTGTCTAATGTAGTAACATCTACTGTTTCATCAGTGTTTCTAGTTCTATAATCTGAACCACTTTGATGTGCAGGAACTATACCTTCAAATAATTTTATGTATTTCATAAGAGTATATATTAAATTTTAAATCCGAAAATATATATATTTATTAGTTATATATCATGATGTTGCATGAAAGTGAATATATAGATAATGTGGTATGTTTATATTTTAGAGTGTAGTGATTTGACCCTTTATACCGGCATTAGTAATGACGTAGAAAAGAGAATTGATACACACAACAAGAAGAAAGGTGCGAAGTACACCAAGACAAGAACACCAGTAAAACTAGTTTATCAACAATCTTTTGAGACAAAATCTTTAGCAGCAAAAGAAGAATGGAGAATTAAACAACTAACAAGAAATCAAAAAATTCTTTTAATAAATCAAAATTAAGTTGTATATTTGCCATTATGAAAACGATATTTCTGGACATTGACGGAGTTTTAAACGTAGATTATGCAGATAGAGACCAATTTGGTCATATCTTCAGGGATGAGTATGTACAGAATTTAAAGGAAGTTATCGAAAAAACAGGAGCAAAAATCGTTATCTCTTCAACTTGGAAAGATAAAGGAATAGAACGAATGTTAGACTTATGGAAAGAACGTAATCTACCAGGTGAAATCATTGATGTAACACCAGATTGTGTAGATGTATGTGAAGCAACCGATATAATTTATTATGACCAAGTAAAAAGAGGTCACGAAATTAAACTTTGGTTAGATAGACATCCAGAAGTAAATCAATATGTTATCTTAGATGATATACAAGACTTCTTAGATGAACAACAAGATTATTTTGTAAATTGTTCAACAGGAGAACCAGTAAAACCTTGGAAATTAGGAATTCCAGGATTAAAAGAAGAATGTAAAATTAAAGCAATAAATATATTAAACATGAAAGATAAAATTGAATTCAGTGAGTTTTTAGATATTTCATCTAAATTAGAAATTAAACCAGGTACAATTACAAGTGTAACTGATGTACCTAAATCAGATAAACTTATTAAGTTAGAAGTTGATTTCGGAGAAGATACACTAAGAACAGTTGTTACAAACATTAAACCTACATTAGGTGAGAACTACGTAGATATGTTAACCGGTAAAACGGTTTTGTTTGTTACTAACTTAAAACCTGTTAAAATGATGGGTGTTGAGTCTACAGCGATGATTATGCCAGGTTTTTACGATGTGGATGGTAATGTAACTTTATCAATAATTAGTTCTAAACCAGGACTTTCAATATTGTAATGAAATTAGTTAAAGTAGGAGATTTAATTCATAATCACCTCGGTGGGAAATCTACCGAGGTTTCTTATGTTATGGTAGATATGGAAAATAAATACTTTAAAAAAATACTAGATAATAAAGAATTTGTAGATAAATATTCTATACAAAAATGTAAAGGTATTGTTAATACAGAAAATGCAGAGGTTGATTTATTAGAAATTAATCAAATCGTTACAAGTAATAAAAATGTAGGAACTATGTCATTAAGAACAACATCAAAAATTATTGAGATTATTGATAATCTAATTATTACGGATTCAAACCTTTTTATAGTTGATGATATAAGTTTCTATAGAGATAAAATTTTAAGTAAATTAGGAATATGATAAAAACACAAACAGGACATATCAGTTATAATCAAGCCACATTTGTAGTTCCCGCTTGGAGTAAACTTCTAAATGTAATGTATAATAATTCACAATATACTATTTTATATGAGTTTGATCCACAAGAAACAGAAACTAAAACATTTATAATAGAACCTTGGGTAGATAGGGATGGTATTGGTGAGTATTTTCCACCATATGGGTCTACTTATTGGGGAACTATAACCCATTCAGAACCAATACTAACCTCACATACAAATGGTATGGGAACACATACAAATATTTCATTAGATTTAATACATAATACAAAACATTTTCATATCTTTGTACAAGAAATTTTATCTACTGCAGAATTAAGAGATAAGAAAATTGAAGAAATAATTTAATATATAAATTATGATAAAATTTAGTAGTATAGTGAACGAAAGTTCAACAGCAAAATTCAAAATTGGTATTGATATACACGGAGTAATCGATGCACTTCCAGAGTTCTTTGTATTTTTAGCAGACTCTGTTATAAAAAATGGTGGTGAAGTTCACATTATAACAGGTGGTGAATGGACTGATAAATTAGAAAAGCAAATAAGTGGTATAAATTACACCCATAAATTCTCAGTTTATGATCATTTATTAAAAACCGCAGAAACCCTAGGAGAAATTCAATTTCCAGATGGAACTATTCAGAAAAAATTTGATGATGTTTTATGGGATTCAACAAAGGCAGAATATTGTAAAGAAAATAACATCAATCTTCATATCGATGATACATTATGTTATAATAATTATTTTACCACACCATTTGCAAGATTATGGTCTCACAACGGTAAACAAAAATCTTCACACAAAGATATTAGACATTTAGACTAAACATTTTTTAATTCTTCTATATAATTGAATATGGAAGAATTAAAAATTATAAGTCTATTCTCAGGGTATGGTACTCAAGAACTAGCACTAAAGTATAGTGGTATTAAATACCGTAACGTCGCAAATTGCGACATTCTTAAATCAGCAAATGAAGCTTATGACTCTTTACACACTACCGAAGAAGGTAACTTAGGAGATGTTTCAAAAGTTGATGAAAAAACATTTCCACATTGTGATTTTTTAACATACTCATTCCCTTGTCAAGATATATCTATATCTGGTGTACAACGTGGTATTGAAAGAGGAACACGAAGTGGTTTATTATACGAAGTTGAAAGAATCGTAGAACACAATAAACCAAAATTTCTTTTAATGGAAAATGTTAAAAATTTAGTTTCAAAAAATCACATCAAAAAATTTAACGATTACATTGAAAAGCTTAACTCTTTAGGTTATGGTTCAGCTTGGATGGTACTTAATGGTGCTGACTTTGGATGTCCTCAAAATCGTGAGAGAGTTTTTATGTTTTCAGTATTAGGAGAATCATCTTTAGAAGTTTCTAATAAAATGATGGGTGTTCATAATCATAAAAAAACTAGAGTTCCAATGAGATCTTTTGTTGAAACAAATGTGGATAATAGTTTATTTATTACACCTCCTTATGAAATCAATACTCCTAAGTTAAGTTCTGTTTGTAAATTAGCTGCACGTAGAAGTGATGTAAAATATGATCAAGCTAGAAGAATTTATTCTATTGATGGATGTTCACCTTGTTTAACTACATCAGGTTCACCACAAATTATCTTAGATGATAAAAGAATTAGAACGTTAACCGCCAGAGAAGGTTATCGTTTTATGGGAGTGAAAGATTCAGACATTGATAATTTACTAACTACAAGTTTATCAACTAAGCAACACGTAGCTTTAGCAGGAAACTCAATATGTGTTCCAGTAATGCAAGCTATCTTTGAACAATTTTTTACAGATTATATGAATTAAAAAAACCCACTTTCGAGTGGGTTCTTCATTTTTCTATTTTTAATATTATTTTACTTTCTCCTGCTTGATTTATACCTTTTATAGTATAATCTCTAATAGATTCTATTCTGATAAATCTAAGTAATTTACTTAGTCTAGTATTATATAACTCTTGAGGTTCACCGTTTTCAGTAAACTCAAGTATGTATTCCATGAATACATCTTTATTTTCGTTAAATCTTTTCAAGTACCTCATATTATTTTCGTTATCCTATATATAAATAAAATATATGAAAAAGTGTACTTTTTAAGATTCTATATCATTTTTCTTTAAAAAATCAATAATTATCTTTTCAAATAGCTTATTCTTATCATAACCCACCATATCAAGATGCTCTTTATAACGATTTATAATTTCATTATCTAATGTTAAATATAAATTTACTCTTTCCATATTTATATATATAATAAAAATAGATAAAAGTTATGATGTTTAAAATAGTTAATCAATCATTATACCTATGTGATGCGGTGGGAAATCTTGGAAGAAGAATAGCTGAGAATGTTACATTCGGTACTTATGACGATTCACAAAAGATTTTTTTAATAACTAACATAGATGGTAAATTAGAAACCAAAGATATAATGGGTAATAACATTAGAGTTTTATCACAAGGTGTATTAGAAGCAAGATTCTCAGGAACAGATATCCTAGTTCGTAAAAGAGATGGTAAAAATGTTCTAATAGATAAAATGGGTAATATCAAAAGATATTTTTAAATTATTCTTAAATATCTCGGAGTATCATTAAAAAGCTCTGTTTGAATAGAAAGTGCATATCTCATAATACCAGTAATTGCTATATTTGCATCAGTAGGTTCTACCGATTGAATAGTTGCAATCGCAACTAATAACTGAAGAGATTGTAGTTTAGATATTAATCTATTTTTAATATTACTTACCGTACTTCCTTCCACCAAATCACTGTACATTTTATTGACACCACCACTCTTAGTTCTTGTTGGTACTTGTGTTATATCAGGTACTAACTCCAATAAATCACTATGTGTAGATAAAATCATTTCTCTTAATTCATCTTCACTCTTTGTAATTAGTTTAGAATATAAATCAAGTTTTAAATCATATAGTTTAATAAAACCATTCTTCTCAAAAAATGAAATAATTGATTTTAATGCTACCTTACCGTGTCTTGACGATCTTCCTAAAATATCACCATCAATATTTCTAGCCTTACCAGTATCAGATGAATCAAAAATTATATCTCTCGATGGTTGTTCGGGTTCTTCCTCACCATTAGAAGTCTCTGACATCCAAACAGATTTAACTTTTAGTTTTGATGCAATTCCTTTTAATGGATCATCAGTTATAACAAATTTATCAATTGTAAAATCTGGTAGTTTTTTAGTTTTTTCTTTATTAACAATAACTCTATCACCTTCATTAAGTTTTTTAAGTGATACAGGTATCAGTTCATTACTATCAAAATAACGATCAAGTAATTTAACTAAACCTTCAATAGAAGTCTGTGCAGCTATTTCTTTATTAATCGTAGTTAAAGATCTTTCAATAACAATATAAACGTCTGCCGGACAAAATTTAGAGAAGTTAACATTAGAACTAGCAAGTTTTTTTAATTCATTGTACTTTTTAACTATATTTACAACCGGTGAAATAGTATCCTTATTTGACTCAAGAAAAACTAAATACTTTCTAGCATTATTAACACGTGGGAAAATACCTTTAAAATTCATCAAAAGTTCAGGTACTCTAATAAACGTATTTAACCAATCTCTATTAGTTGATAAACTATCTATCATTTCACGTGTTAAAGTAAACTTAGGATCTAAATAAATACCAATTCTTTTAAAAACTTCATCATCTTTATTAACATATTTTTCCCAAAAATCAATAACTCTGTCCTTATCCACTAACTCACCTGGATATCTTAACTTAAAAGCAATGAATAAACATTGTATTGCTTCATATTGTCTTGTTAATACACCTGGTCCGACAGCTCCAAACTCTCCGGTTTTTACTACTTGATTAAGTTTAAAATGTTTTTTACCAGAAATTAAAACATCATCATATCTATTATTATTAAGAAATACTCTCCTAGCCTTTTCTTTATCATACTTATTATTTGTACTAATTTCTTTAGCAGCAATAGCAGGGGTAACTTCTTTACCATCTACTTCCACTTTAGTTATATTTTTCTCACCATTACCTTTAATTGATAATTTTACTGGTCTTTCTTTTAGTTTTCTAACTAAAATATTACCACGTTCCTCACCACCTCTTTCTTTTTCTAACTCACCTATAGTAAGTTCGATCTCTTCAAATAATTTTAAGTATTTCATATTTGTATATATTAAGTTTTTCAGCACAAAAAAATAATATATAGTAATATGAAGAATAAATTATCAAAATATGACGAGTATCTTTTAGAAAAAGATATACAAATGTTATTAGAAGCCACTATTGTTTTCGATGACAAGTTTAATAATCTACTTAAAAGAATAAATACACCAGTTTCTAGAAATTTAAGAATGTTAAATGGTATAGACGTTGATACAAACTACAACTATATAACATTTGATGTTGAAAAAGAAGATAAGGTTTTCTTTATTCCAGACGATAAAGCTAAAAAGGTTGATGATCCATATACATTGAAAAAGTCCGATATGAATGTTGGTAGATTTGTAAGAGCAATTCTAACTAAAGCCGGTCGTGAAGTTGATAATAAAGAATTAGAAGACTTCGTAAATAAATATAAAGCTGCAATTTTAGTCGAGAAAGAAGCCTTTACAAGATTTGAGATAGTTAAAGGTAATGATATAAAACATTGGTATAATCATAGTCAATACGAAAGAGAAATGGGAACATTAGGTTCTTCTTGTATGAGATATGCAAAATGTAGAGATTTCTTAGATATATATTCAAGTAATCCAGAAAGATGTTCTTTAATAATCTTAAAATCTAAAACAGATGATAGTAAAATTACCGGTAGAGCTCTTCTATGGTTAGATGATAAAGATAGAAAATTTATGGATAGAATCTATGTACAAGATTCTGCAGACACTCAGTTATTTATAGATTATGCAATCGATAATGGATTCTATTATAAGAAAAATCAAACTTATCAAACAGGTGATCCAATTATGTTTAATGGACAAGAATTAACTAAAGAAGATAGTTGGATTTATATTACTTTAGAAAGTGGTGGTGAATTTAGTAAATATCCTTACATGGATACGATAAAATACTATACACCATATAGAAATTTACTAACAAATAACTGGACAGATTCATACGAATATGAACTAACTGACACTGAAGGTGGTGATGGTTCTTGTTCAAACTGTGGTGGTTCTGGTGAAGTTGAATGTGAAGATTGTGGTGGACGTGGTGAATACAGATGTTGGAAATGTAGCGGAGATGGAGAAATAGAATGTCGAGAATGTGATGGATATGGCGAGTATGACTGTGGTAGATGTGATGGTGATGGAACAGTAGATTGCAATCAATGTGATGGATATGCTAAAATAGATTGTCCCCAATGTGATGCAAGTGGTGAGTTTGAAGGATCATCTTGTGATAATTGTGAAGGTTCTGGTAAAATACCTTGTGATAATTGTGAAGATGGTCAATTAGAATGTCCTCAATGTGAAGGTAACTATAAAGTAGAATGTGATGATTGTAGAGGCAAAGGACTTGAAGAATGCCCACAATGTGACGGTGATGGTTCATCAGAGTGTCAAGAATGTAGTGGAGATGGAAGAGTTTATTGTTATGAATGTAGTTAAACTTTTTAACTTTTTTTCATAAAAACTTTATGATAACAATTATAGCAGCAGCCGGAGAAAATAACTCACTAGGAAAAGACAATGATTTAGTTTGGCACTTACCAGACGACTTTAAACGATTTAAAGAGCTTACATCAGGTAATTATATACTTATGGGTAGAAAGACGTTTGAAACATTTCCTAAACCTCTACCTAATAGAACACACTTAATTATAACAAGACAAAATGACTATTCAGTACCAGAAAAATGTTTTACATTTGATAGTATTCAATCTGCATTAGATGAAGTATTAGAATTTTCGGATAAAGATATATGGATAATTGGTGGTGGAGAAATCTATAAACAATCTATGGGGATTGCAGACAGAATTGAACTAACAAGAGTACACTCGGATTTTGAAGCGGATACTTTCTTTCCAGAAATTGGTGAAGAATGGGAATTAGTTAAAGAAGAATACCATCCTACAGATGAAAGACATAAGTATGACTTTACATATTTAACCTATGACAGAAGAAAATAAAGAAATAATTGTTAAAGATTATTTAACTAAACTTGAGAAAAATTCCAGAGTTATAATCAATGTTATAGATGATTATAGTAGTGAAAGAAAACCTTGGGTTAAAATTTACTATAGTGTTATAAAAACTGAAAATAAAATTCATACAAGAAATGATCGTGTATGGTCTGAAAAAGGAACATTTAATAGTTTATTTGTTTCAGAAATTAGAGATCAAAAGTTAAATGATTTAGGTATTTAAACACGTCTTCCGTAATTTATTACTTGTTGTTGAGTTCTCTTATCTTTATCAGAACTAGCAAAGTATTTAATTACATTAGGATCTTTGAAATTAGACATTAATTCTTTATTACTTAAACTAAAATCTCTAAGATCTAATCTTTTCATATGATGATAATCACCAACGATTCTTTTAATGTTTAATTCTGGAGTCTCTTTATATAACCAATAAGGAACTTTAACATAGAAAAATCCTTCTCTCTCAGGAACTTCTCCTAAAATTTCAATTTGTGATGTTGGTAAAGTACCTTTGTGAAAAGTAACTGAATAAGGTCTTGCATTATCCATAAAAGTAGCAGTATCAGCAGCAAACTCTTTTATATTTAGAATTTCAATAGACTTCTCATTCTCTTTAGTTATAAAATAAGCAGCAATGATAGCTCTTTCATCTGATAAATAAGTTGCTTTATCAAAATCAAACTCGATATCATCTCTATAAATATGTTTATCTAATGGTTTATACTCAGTATAAAAATCCGTAGGTTTTATATGCCACTTATGTTCTGGATTTGATAAGTTATAATAACCAATATTGCCATACTGATCTGGTCTTAATATAAATATTTTTTCACCTTTATCATTGATCCACTTTGTACCCTTTTCAGGTAACTCTTGTGTTGATTCAAATATTTTAAACTTTTGTATAAATCTCATTATAAAAATTACTTTTTTGTATATATTAAAAATTAAATGTAACTTTGTAGTATGAGAAATAAATTTGAACTTAATAAACCCGTTTATCATAAATCTTATGGTAGAATGATTATCGAACGCTATATTGAAGCAAATCTGGATGAACCTGATACAGAAAATCAATATGATTGTGAATACAAATATGATTATTTGGATAGAAAAAGAAGTTCACTCTTCAAAGAATCTGAACTAATGTCCGAAGAAGATTACTTAGCTTGGGAATTAGCAACTAAAAGAGAAGAAAAATTAAAAAATATCCTAAAAGAAGACTAGTACCATAATATATAAAAACAAACTTATAAAATGACAAACTCCACTCTAATCAATTGCAAGATTACTCATCAAGAAGAATCAATTAAAAACACTTTAACCGCAATTTTTTATGAACATTCGAGGAATCAATTTATTAGATTATCTGGTAGAATTTCAGCAGAACTAACACAAGATTTACACCACAAAAGTACACATATCTCACAATTAGATTTTTCTGATTTCAAAGAAGAATCAGAACCAACTGAAGAAGAAATGGTACAAATCTATAAAGAACTACTTTCAAAGAAAAATTCTGGTAGTTCATTAAGATACAAAGTATCTAAGCTTGAAGATTTTGAAGTAAAAGCCTTTGAATTATTATCAGAAAAACTTACCTCTTATTTTAGAAATGAAAAGTTAAATTCTATTGGAGTTTAACTTTTTATTTTGTATATTTGTTCATATGGAAGAAATAATAGGAAATATGGAACACACCGAAGTAAGCAGAACACTAATAGACCGAATACTTGGTCGAAAAAAAGACATTGACAAGATTGTAAAAGTTAGAGAGCAAACAATTAGAATTAAAACGAGTTTTGATGTGGCTAAATTATCTAGACGTAGAACCTCCGTATATATTGAAGGACGCATAAAATAAGAAAGCTACCCGTTTAGGAGAATTTGATAGTGTATTTTACAAAATGTTTACTTTAATGAATGAAAGTGTAATGGATGAAGTTCGTCTTTACAATGAATTAGGTGGTGAAGAACTCTTAAAAAGACGAACTGATACAAGAGACGAGCTTATTGAACTTTTGAAGAATGTTATTGATATATCAGACATACAAAAAGAAATTAGAGAAGATAAACTTAAATCAATTGGAATATAATGGCAGATTATTCAAAGATAACTAATGAAACAAATGAAATAGTTTATAACGGACTATTTAAAAAAGGTATGATTTTTCAAGAAAGATTTAATTTTTGGTTAGGTATTTTAGATATAACCGATGATGGTACAATTATTACATTAGAAGGAAATCGTATTAAAGATATGAAACTAAAGAAATATACTAGTGAAGAACTTAGTACATTTATGAAGTATAGTACAAAAGAGAATTGTTGGCTGGATTATCAAAGAACAGATGAAGATATAGTTAGAGATTGGTTTATTCAAAAAGCAGAACATGATTCGATAGAAAATCGAAGAGATTTAAAAATTAATTTACTGACATAAAAAAAATTAAAAATCCACTAAACAAAAGTGGATTTTTTTATATATATCAAGAATAATTTTTTAATTAGAGTATTTATACTTTGATTAAAAAAAAAATCTTATATGACAAACACTTTAATGTACAATTCTCTAGTTCAAAAACTAAGAGAATTTTTTTTGGAAAAAAACTTCGTGGAAGTACCAACACAACCAAGATTATCAATCTTAGCCGCTTGTGAAAACCCGCACTCAGTTGCAACTTATGAATGGAATGGTCTAGTATGGCCTTTACCTCAAACAGGACAAATGCACTTAGAAGTAGAACTTCTAAAAAATCCACAATGGGACGGTGTATTTTGTATAACAACTTCTTACCGTGCTGAGAAAAATCCAATCCCTGGAAGACACGAAACAATTTTCCCTATGTTTGAATTTGAATCAAAAGGTGGAATCGAAGAATTGAAAAAAATTGAAGCAGAACTTTTAGTTTATTTAGGATTCGGTAAGCCAGTTGAAAGAAAGTATGATGATGTTTGTGAAGAATATGGTGGAGTACAAATCCTAGAAGACGAACACGAATCAAGAATGTGGAAAGAATTAGGACATTGTGTTTCTTTACAAATGTTTCCTTTAAGAACTAATCCATTTTGGAATATGTTACCAGTAGGTGACGGAACTTTCAACAAAATTGACATCATCTTATTCGGACAAGAAACAATCGGTTCTGCTGAAAGAAGTTGTGATGTTACTAGAATGAGAGAATTATTTCACACTATCGAAAACGGTGCTTATGCAGCTAAATTATTTGAACTATTCGGACAAGAAAGAGTAGAGAAAGAACTAGAAGAATTTTTTGCATTAGATTTCATACCAAGATATGGTGCAGGAATTGGTTTAACAAGATTAGCAAGAGCAATGGAGTTACTCCAAAAAGAAATAGAAAAAGAAGCATTTGAATTAATGCAAGATGTAGTATAAAAAAAGAGAGACGAAAGTCTCTCTTTATTTTTTTAGTATTAAATCAATCTTTTGATCTCTAATATAAGCTTTACTATTTCTATAAAATTCCTCAATAGTATTTTGAGGATCATAACCATACATTTGTAAATCCATAACTTGTTCTCTTGTTAAAGGTAAAGTAATTCCCTCACAAATTACATAATTATTCTTATCAAATTCAATCTTCACTATTTACTTTTACTTTTATATATGGAATAAGGTTCCCATTTCTCATCATACCAAAAAGTTCTACCAGTATTGTCTTTACACGATAAACCTTTTTGATAAAATACCCACTTCTTAAATTCTTCATAATCAGAATCAAATGGATTTGTCCAATCTGAAAGTTGACCACCATTTAAGGTATA
>Ga0181344_1000558_pt1 | contig 14628 bp, 19 predicted proteins | sample Su13VDMLBDD_FD_130098 | JGI IMG/M metagenome (GOLD analysis project Ga0181344, IMG submission 130098) | Freshwater viral communities from Lake Michigan, USA - Su13.VD.MLB.D.D | ecosystem: Environmental > Aquatic > Freshwater > Lake | place: USA: Michigan | collected 2013-07-15
GCACCGGGTACCATGAACGAGAAATAATCTCGTAGTTCTTGCTTAATTCCTTTTTCTGTTTTGATGTAGTAACGAACTTCATCTACAGATTCAACTTCAATATCCACATAATATTTATACTATGCCGTTCATCATTTTTTGCCAGTCAATGGCAGACTTGATGTTGAAGTTTCTATTATTGATGGCCTTTAAAAATTCCTCAACCATCTTGACCTTAATTTCATTAACAGCAACCTTAGATTTTAATTCAACAATCTTGTGATCACCATCAATAAACTTTTCTACATCGGTCTTGAGTAGATCCAAGTCAAATGGTTCTTCTCCCCATGCTTCCAATTCTTCTTTGGATGCTTTACCAGTCAATATTTTCCACTTACGCAATCTTTGAATTGCATAGTCATTCTGGTGCTTGGTCAAAAGCAATTTAAAGTCTGTGAGCATATTAAGATATTTGGCGTGTACTTGAGGTATCTTAAGAGCCTCTACACCTAATTCTGTAGAGTCTATTTGGGAATCTTTAGTAATATTATTCTTGAGGTCTTCTAGATTCATTTGGTTTGTAGTATAAAGTACCTTAGAAAAAAGTCAACTAAATAACTTGACATCTTTATATGATGTATTATATTAATTGTGAGGTATTATGTCTAGATTATTAATTAAATTTCCAACAAGAAATAGACCAGAAAAATTTAAAAAAGTATTTCAACTTTACATTGATTTCCTTTCAGGAAAGCATGATGTAAAGTTTGTTGTTACTATGGATGAAGACGACCTCACCATGAACAATGATGAAATTAAAAATTGGTTGAATTCTTTGCCAATCAAAATTAAATATGTTTATGGTCATTCTAAATCAAAAATACAAGCTGTAAATGCAGATTTAGATGATGAAAACGCGGATGTATTGCTTTTAGCATCTGATGATATGATTCCACAAATTAAAGGATATGATGATATAATATTTGAAGGGTTTAAACAAACTTTTCCAGATTTTAATGGAGCTATTAAATTTCATGATGGTTTGAGAGATGATAATTTAATGACATTGTGCGTCATGGGTTGGCCACTATACAAACATTTTGGATATATTTACAGTCCAGAATATACTTCTGTGTATTCTGATACAGAACAATCTTTGGTATTAATGGCCATGAAAAAACTAGCTACATCTCCTGTTTGTATTATTCAACACGCATGGACTCCTGAACCGTGGGATACATTGCATGCTAGAAATGAAAATACCGAAATGTATGATAAAGATAAAAAAGTTTTTGACCGAAGAATGAAAGAATTTTTTATATCAAAATGAAATATTTGACATATTTAAACAGTGGTTGTAAAAATATTTGTGACAATATGTTATTGTCTGCAGAAAAAGTAGGTATCAGCAAATCACAATTTATTATTGTCGCATTTGATAGACCGATATATGATTATTACACTGAACAAGGTATTGCGACTGAATTATTTGAAGATGTGCCCGAACAAACATACCATAATTGGACATGGGACGAACAATCAAAATTCAGAGCATTAGTAAAAAATAAATGGACACTTATTAAAAAATATTATGAAAATAATAAACCATTAATGTGGTTGGACACTGATATAGTATTTTTAAAAAATCCAAATACATTTTTAGAACAAATAAAAAATCCAACATTTCAAATAGATTATCCTGTAAAATGTGCTTGCACAGGATTGATGTATTTTCCAGAGTGTGATTTATCTAAAAAAATAATTGATGATCTTGGGTCACAGAATACTGAAGATGATCAATTAGTGTGCAACAATTATCTTGAAAATAATGGATTGAAAAAACAAGTTGATTTTTTTAATTTAAATTATTTTCCAAATGGTGGTTATTTTTTTGATGCAAAAGGTACAAGTATTGATACTGCCATAATGTTGCATTGCAATTATATTGTTGGTCTGGAAAACAAGATAAATAGATTAAAAGATATTGGAGTTTGGTATCTGTGATTTATACTCGTGAAGATTTAAGACCTGTTCCATCATATCCCGTATATCCACCATATCATAGTGGAGATTATATGGAAGACTATTTCTATAAAAAATTTATAGAAAATAATCCGTCATTGGATAGAGATTATATTGCAATAAGTTGGACAACATTATATTGTGAAAATAAAGATAAAGATATACAATCATTTTTAAATTCACTAGATCCAAATAAAAAATATTTTACAGTTTTACAGCATGATGATGCACCCAGACACATTTTACCACCAGATACGTTATGTTTTTCGGCAGGTGGAAATGTTTCTGGAAAAAATATTATACCTATTCCATTAATTTGTTCACAATTGCCAAAAGAATTATTAATAAAAGAAGAAAAAAAATATACTGCTTCTTTTGTTGGTTCTGCAACACATCCAATTAGAATAAAAATGGGTCAATCTTTATTTGGTAAAGATGATTATCAAATATGGATTAAACAATGGTCACCATCAGTACATAAATCAGAATTTGAACTATTTTTAGAATTGGCATCTAAAAGTAAATATTTACTCTGTCCTAGAGGATATGGATTAAATTCTTTTAGATTATATGAAGCATTTCAATTAAATTGTGTTCCTGTTATTATAACAGATAAACTATATTTACCGTGGCAAGATGAATTAAATTGGAATGAGTTTTCAATTTTAATTGATGAAAATAATATCAATAACATCGATAGTATATTAAAAAATATAAATGATGAACAATATGAAAAATTATTGATAACAGGAAAAAAAATATATTCTTCTTATTTTACATTAGACGGAATGTATGATAATATTATAAAGAGATTAAAATGAAAAAAATATTATTTGTTATTGCAAATTATAAAGATAATAGGCAACAATTTTTTGAAGACCATTTCTCACCAAGAAATAAAAAATTTGCTGATATTCATGGTTATGAATATATTGTCAGCAAAGGTGGAGATATTTTTAGGGATAATCCAACTTGGTGGAAATTTACTTTAGTAAAAGAAATGTTAGATAATGGTACATTACAAGAAGGTGATGAATTATTGCATTTAGATGCAGATATGAGAATAGATAAATTTGATAACGATTATCCTTGTGACAAATCATTTTCTGTATGCATTGATAATGGAAATACATTTTGCATGGGTTCTTATAAGATGAAAATTAATGAATGGTCAAAAGCTTTAGTTAATAATATATTAGACAAATCGCTTTGGGAAAAAAGAAAAAATGACTCACATTGGCAGGCATTTAGAGAACAAGCTGCTTTCTATACATTATGTGGTATAGTTCCACATAGTTGGGTATCTTTTTTAACATTACCAAATTATGGTTGGCATCAAAATAAGACTCAAGATACCAAATATACATTAGAAGAATTACATAATAATGTTCAAATACTCGGTCCAGAATGGAATACAACATTGTTGACAGAAGAATCGGCAGAAATTGGTGCGGCTTTAATGCAATACAATATAACTCAATCCAAAAAAGAAGATACTATAATCAGACACTTTGCTGGAGGACAACAATGGAAAATTTAAATAAAATATTTTTAGATTGTGGAACAAATTTAGGTCAAGGATTAAAAGAATTTATAGATAAAAAAATTATTGATAAAACATTTAAAATACATTCATTTGAACCAAATCCTTATGCTTTTGAATTTGCAAAAAATAGATTTGTTAAAGAAGAATATGATGGTTGGAATTTAAATTTTTATAATAAAGCCATATGGATTGATAATTGTAAAAAAACATTTACTTTAGAAACTATAGATCACGAATATGAAACAGAATATACTGGTAAAGTTACTTCCAAAGATTTAAAAACGGGTGGCGCAAGTAATATTATAGGGAATGATTGGATTAAACCCGATTATATTGATTCAAAAAATATATCAAATGATTTGCAAGTAGACTGTATAAATTTTTCAAATTTTTTAAAAAACAATTTTAATATGTCAGATTATATTATTTGCAAAATGGATATTGAAGGTGCCGAATATCAAGTTTTGAATCATTTAATAGAAACAAATACTATTTCTTTTATAAAAGAAATATATATTGAATGGCATGATAGATTAGTATCAAATATAATAAATACACAAAATTATTTAATAGAAGAATTAAATAAAAAAAATATTGTAATTCATTATTGGAGATAATATTTGACTAATACAGATATAAATGTTGATCATGTATACATTTGTCATTGGAATAAATTAATTGATAGAAAAAAACATGTTTTAAATCAATTGATAGCCAATAATATTACAAATTATTCTTTTGTAGAATTATACGATAAAAATAATTGGAATAAACAAGATATTCAAAAAGAATATCCAATTATTTTTGAAAAAACTAAAAAAGATAGACGACATTTAAAAATGTCAGAAATTTCTTTGTTGTTAAAACATTGTTGGTGTATAAAAGATGCATTTGATAAAAATTATCAATCAATAATGATTCTAGAAGATGATATTATTTTATGTAATAATTTTATTTATTATTTTAACAAGTTTAAATCTCAGTTACCTCATGACTGGGATTGTTGTTGGGTTGGTGGTTGCTGTGGACTTAATTCATTAAATACAACTGCTTCTTGTAATGTCTATTCATCTCAAACATCACGGTGTTGTCATTGTTATATCATCAGCAAAAGATGTATAAATAAATTGATTAATGAAATAAAAAATATTGATGAAGGAATTGATTGGTATTATAATGATATTATACCTAGATTAAAATTAAATGCTTTTTGGTTTGAGCCTTCGCTCGCTGAACAAAGCACAGAATTTGAAACGACTGTACAAATTAAGGAGTGATATGAATATATCTTTTGCAGATTTTTGGGATGGTTTTGACAACAATGATAATTTTTTTATAGATTTACTAAAATCTATAAATTCAAATTATAACTTTATTCCGTTTTCTGATCAAACTGAAGTGTTGATTTATTCATGTTTTGGTCGTTCACATCATTATGCCGACAAAAATAAAGTTAAAAAAATATTTTATACTGGAGAAAATTTAAGACCAAACTATACTGAATGTCATTATAGTTTAACATTTGACTTTGGTACTTATAGTGGTAGAAATATAAGATTGCCACTTTGGATGCTTCAAATAGATTGGTTTAACAAAAAAGGATATAAAAATCCCCAATATATTATTCCTATTAGTGATTTAAAATCAAATACACTTTCAGAAAAACCAAAAACAAAATTTTGTTCTATTGTATTTAATAGTAATTCACCTCATAGATGGGAAATCATAGAAAAATTAAGTAAATATAAACAAGTAGATGGTTATGGAAAACCATTTAACAACTGGTTCTATGGAGAAGATAATAAACTTTCAGTATTGTCTGATTATAAATTTAATATTTGTTTTGAAAATTCAATAAGTTCCGGATATTATACCGAAAAATTAATTCACGCAAAAACAGCTGGATGTCTACCTTTATATTGGGCAGACAATGGTTGTGAAAAAGATTTTAATAAAAATTCATTTTTAAATTTATATAATTTTAATAATTTAGATGAGTTTGTAGAAAAAATTATAGAACTGGACAAAGATGATTTGACATACAGCCAAATCACAAAAGAATATCTTTTTGAAAATAAAGAAATATCATTGGATAATTTAAAGAAAGAACTTAGTAATATTTTATGAAATACGCATTAATTACAGGATCTGCTGGATTGATTGGTAGCCAATCTGTAGATTTTTTTCATAATAAAGGATATCATATTATTGGAATAGACAATAATATGCGTTCTTATTTTTTTGGAGAAAATGCTTCAACAGAACCAACAAAAAATGCCCTTGTTGAAAAATATAAAAATTATACACACTATGATTATGATATAAGAAACTATAGTGATATAGAAAAAATTTTTAAACAATATGGCAACGATATTAAAATTATAATACATGCTGCAGCACAGCCTTCGCACGATTGGGCTGCAAAAGAACCAATAACAGACTTTACTGTTAATGCCATGGGCACTTTGAATTTGTTGGAACTTACAAGACTTCATTGTCCTGACTCTACCTTTATATTTACTTCAACTAATAAAGTATATGGAGACAGGCCAAATTTTTTAAACATCCAAGAAGATGCCACTAGATATGAATGTTATGAACAGAATAGATTGTATTCTGTAGATGAATTTATGTCAATAGATGACACAAAGCATTCTGTCTTTGGTGCGTCTAAGGTTGCAGCTGATATCATGTGCCAAGAATATGGAAAATATTTTGGAATGAAGACAGGTATTTTTAGAGGAGGATGTCTTACTGGACCAAATCATGCAGGCACAGAATTGCATGGATTTTTATCTTATCTTGTAAAATGCATTGTTAATGATATGCCTTATACTATTTTTGGATATAAAGGAAAACAGGTAAGAGATAACATTCATAGTTTTGATTTGGTCAATATGTTCTGGCACTATCATCAAAATCCAAAATGTGGTGAAGTATATAATGCTGGGGGCGGAAGAAACAATTCATGTTCTATATTAGAAGCAATAGCTTTGATTAATAAAAAACTGTCTAAGAATTGGGATAAATATACTGTAAGTGATAAAAATAGAATTGGTGATCATATTTGGTATATAAGCAATTTAAGTAAATTTAAAACAGATTATCCTGAATGGGATATTACTAATACATTAGATAGTACTCTTGATGAGATGATATCTTGTGAAATTGAAAAGGTAAAGTATGCAAAGACTATTTGACGAAGCACATCAACCACACGAAAAACACTTACCGTATCCACAACCATGGGAATTTGTACACCAACATTTTTTTCATAATGTAAAAAATAAATTTTTTATAGATGTTGGGGCGAGTAATGGATTGGATGGATCTAATTCTTCTTTATTTGAGTTTTATTTAAATTGGAATGGTATATGTATTGAACCTAATAAAGTCCAGTATGATAAATTAGTAAATAATAGAAATTGCAAAACTTACAATTGTTGTATTGGAAATGAAGATTCTATTAAAGAATTTTGGGAAATACAAGGTAGCATTTCATCTTTAAGCGGTTTGAGAGAAACATATGACCCTCGTCACATCGAAAGACTAAATCGTGAAGTCTCTGCTGCGAATGATGTTGTCATAAAAAAAGATATTCAGGTAAAAAAAATATCAACAATTATGAATGAAAATAATATCACACATGTTGATTATATGTCCATAGATGTTGAAGGTGCAGAAATGCAGGTATTGGAAGGTATTGATTTTGATAATCATTTTATTGATGTTATTTCAATAGAAGATAATGGTTATACGGATGAACCAAAATTATTTTTATTAAACAAAAATTACCAATTTATTACAAAAATTTGTGGTGATTTAATATTTAAAAAGTTAGCATAAAATGAAAATAGCTTTTTGTAAATTTGCTGGAATGGGGAATGGTGGTATTGAAAAATATATGCAAAGTATTGCCATTTTATTTAAAAAAGATGGACACGATATTGATTACTATTACACAAATGCTGCACCATTAATAAATCACTGGTGGGTTCATCCAGATAATAATGACGAAAGAATTAAATTATTGCAATCATACGATATAAATTTAATTCCTGTCTATGTTGAAGCAAGACATCATAATGAATGGATTAATAGTAATTTTTTTGATATATTTAATGAAGCTTTTTATGATTGTTTGATTACTGCCGGTAACGGAGAATCAGAGTATCCCTATAACAGATTAAAAAATATACCAATCATACATACTGTTCATGGCCATCATCCATTCAATCAACATAATATTAAAAAATCAGTTTTATTGTGCAAATGGCAAGCAGACAGATGGATGGGCAATGGTGGCGATGCTTCTAAATTAGAAATAATACCACCAATAGTAACTGTTCCATCAAAATGGAATAATGATTTTAGAAAAAAACATAATATTCCAGAAGACGCTTTTGTATATGGTCTTCACCAAAGAAACGACAACAGCATATCTTCAGACATTGCTTTAAGAGCATTTGCATCTATACAAAAATCAAATACATATTATGTAATGTTGGGTGGTACAGAAGTACATAAAAATTTTGTAAATAACAATAATTTAAAAAATGTTATTTTTACAGATTATACGGCAGATGTAGAAGAAATACATTCTTTTTTAAATGCTATAGATGTATATGCTCATTGTAGAGTTGATGGTGAAGTATGTTCAGCTTCAATTATAGAAGCAATGTACCACGGAAAACCTGTAATATCTTATCCGGGTGTGAATATGGGACATGCTGAACAAATAGAAAGTTGTGGTAAAATGACTTTTTCAGTTGAAGAATATGCTGCTGAAATGGTTTTATTACAAAATAAAGAATATTATTTGGAAAAATCAGAAAAAACAAAAATAAAATATAAATCAACTTACGATTATATTTGTGTTGAAAATAAGTTGAGAGAATTATTACAATGAATACAGAAATTTTAAATTATATAAATTATAAAAATGGATTTTTTATTGAAGCTGGTGCCAATGATGGTGTAGATCAGTCATATACACATTGTTTAGATTCTCTTGGTTGGAAAGGTATTCTAGTAGAGCCAAATAAAATAAAATTAGAAGAAGCAAAAACCAATCGTCCTGATTTTATATATGAAAATTGTGCTTTAGTTAGTGCATCGTATGATAAAGAAACTGTTTATGGTGATTTTGCCCATACCGATAAAACTGGATCCCTTACAGCCATGATAATGGATTATGGTCATTTTGTTGATGATGAATTGATTGAACAAAAAAATAATAGAAAACATTTAGCAATTGAAGTGCCAGCAAAAACTTTAACAAAAATTTTACAAAAACACAACATTCAAAAAATTGATTTATTGGTATTGGGTGTAGAAGGGTATGAATTATCCGTTTTAAATGGTTTGGATTTTGATATATATCAACCCAAATATATGTTACTTGAAGTATATGTAAATACTCAAAGAGAAAAAACAATAATAGATTTTGTTGAAAGTAAACATTATAAAAATTTGGGATTAATTGGTGCTAATAGATTATTTGAAAAAGTGTAAATTGTTAAAAAATAAATTATGAAATACTGTTTTGATTTAGATGAAACTATTTGCTTGACCCCAACAAATAGAAATTATTTTGAAGCCATACCTTATATAAAAGTTATTCATGCAATAAATAAATTGTATGATGAAGGTCATGAAATAACCATTTTTACCGCAAGAGGTTCGACATCAAAAATTGATTATCATGGACTAAATGTAAATCAATTAAATCAGTGGGGAGTAAAATATCATTATTTGATAGATAAAGGCAAACCTTCATACGATTTATTTGTCGATGATAAAGCAATAACTTCTAAAACTTGGCGAGATCAATCAAATATTAAAATTGTTGGATTTGTAGCAAGTTGCTTTGATCTGCTTCATGCAGGACACTGTATTTATTTGAAAGAAGCAAAAAATGTTTGTGATTATCTTATAGCAGCTTTACAAGAAGATCCAACTATAGACAGACCAGAAAAAAATAAACCAATACAATCTCTTGATGAGCGAAAAACACAATTAGAATCAGTTAAATATGTTGATGAGGTTGTTGTTTATAAAACAGAAAAAGATTTGGAAAAATTACTTGAAAAAGTAAAACCAGATGTTAGAATACTAGGATCGGATGCTAAAAGAAAATATATAACAGGATTGGAACACTGTAAAGAAATATATTTTCATGATAGAAATCATGACTTTTCATCCAGTGAATTACGAGAAAGGATAAAAAATGTCTGTTGAATTATTGATGAATAAAATTGAATTGGATGTCAGAAATAGCCCAATACAAATACCAAACTTAAATGATTATCATGATACTTATTGGAAAACAGTTATACCAAATGTTAAACTAGACGGGCTTTGGATGGAATTTGGAGTATTTAGAGGGAGAAGTATTCAAAAAATTTCCTCATTGACTGATAAAACTGTTTATGGATTTGATAGCTTTGATGGGTTACACGAAGATTGGGACAAAGATAATCCAAAAGGAGTGTATAATTCTGGTGGAAAAATTCCTGAGGGCGCTATAATTGGAAATAATCATTCTATGTTTGATGCATCAGCAACAAAAAACATTGAGCCATGGAATAAAAATGTTAAATTAATTCAAGGATATTTTGAAAATACTCTTCCAGACTTTTTAAAAGATCACAAACAAAATATTGCTTTTATTAATATTGACAGCGATTTATACAGTTCTTGTGTAACAGTTTTAAATAATCTTAAGCCTCGTATTGTTGAAGGTACCATAATATGTTTTGATGAATTATTGGACTATCCTTCATACAAAGAACATGAAATAAAAGCATTTGCTGAATTTTTAATTGATACTGGTTGGAATATTGAACCAGTTATATATAATTCAGTTGGGGCTAGCTATACACAAGCTTGCATAAAAATAATTAAATAATTTAGGTTATTATTAAAAAAGGATATATTGTGATAAAAAATTTTGTTATTCAATATTTGGAAGAAGTAAAACATATATGTGGTTCTATTTCAGTAGAAGATATAATTAAATTTTCTGCTGCCGTACAAGATACAAAAACAAATAATGGAAGAGTATTTTTCCTTGGTGTTGGGGGTAGTGCAGGCAATACTTCACACGCTGTCAATGATTTTCGTAAAATATTGGGAATAGAAAGTTATTCCGCATCAGATAATATTTCGGAACTAACTGCCAGAATCAATGATGATGGTTGGGACAGTTCATATTCCAATTGGCTAAAAGTTTCTAAATTATCTGAAAAAGATGCAATTATAGTATTTTCAGTTGGTGGGGGTTCAGATACTACGTCAAAAAATCTTGTTCATTCTATTGATTATGCAAATAAAGTTGGAGCTAAGGTTCTCTCAATAGTAAGCAGAGATGGCGGATATTCTAAAGACCATTCTGATGTTTGTGTATTAATTCCAGTTGTTCATTCTGATAGAATTACACCTCATGCCGAAGAATGGCAAGCCATAATATGGCATTTAATAGTATCTTTACTGAAAGAAAACAATGATAAAACATTTACAAATAAATAATAACGGAACATCTCTATCAGAAAGAGATAGTTACGTATATACATATCTTCAAAATTTACAAAAAGAAAAAAATCAAACTTTAAAAATATTAGATGTTGGCGGTGGATCCAATGCCAGACTTCCAAATACAACTCATATATTGGATTTTTTACCACTTAGAGAGCAAGCTACTGGTGCACAGGTCGAAGTATTTCTCGGAGATATGGAATTAATTGATACGTGGTATCCAATTTTTGATTATGTAAATAAATTTGGAAAATTTGATTTTGTTGTCTGCAGTCATACTTTAGAAGATTTAAATTGTCCACAACAAGTAATTTTAAATTTATTCAAAGTTGCCAATGCTGGTATGATTGCTCTACCAACAAAATATATTGAAACTTTTAAATGGGAAACTTATTATGTTGCTGAACCGTATATTGGATATTGTCACCATAGATGGATTTATACAATAAAAAATGGAATATTATATGGTTATCCAAAAATGGGGTCAATGGAATATAGTAATTTTAATTTTGAATCATCATCAGAATACAAAAATCAATATGGAAGTGCACAAACAGAAATGACTTTTTTATGGGAAAATGACTTTTTAATGAAATTTCCAGCACCATATCAATATTATAATCATTTTGAATTTACTGAAAATAAAAGATCTATTATGAGTGATCTTTTAGAAAAAGATGATGTTTGCAGACTATTAATACCTTAAAGGATTTTTATGAAGATTGAAATATATGCTGATGGCTCAGATCTTAATGAAATAATTTCCATTTATAGAAATAATAAATGGGTATCTGGATTTACAACCAATCCAACATTAATGAAAAAAGCAAATGTTACAAATTACAAAGAATTTGTAAAAAATGTTACAGATAAAATAAAAGATTTACCAATTTCTTTTGAAGTATTTGCAGATGAAATTGATGAGATGGAAAAGCAAGCAAAACTATTAAGCAGTTATGGAAGTAATATTTACGTAAAAATTCCTGTAACAAATACAAAAGAACAATCTACAAAATATTTAATTCAAAAATTGTTAAATGAAAACATAAAGGTAAACATAACTGCAGTATTCACAAAAGAACAAATAGATGAATTGATACCCTTTATGCTGTCTGAAACAAATGTTATTTTATCAATTTTTGCAGGTAGAATAGCAGATACTGGTGTAGATCCAAAGCCAATAATGAAATATGCATTGGATAAAGTATCTAAAAATGTAAAAGTTTTATGGGCTTCTCCTAGAGAAGTATACAATATGTACGAAGCAGATAGATTGGGGTGTCATATTATAACTGTAACTAGCGACATTCTTTGTAAATTAAAGTTGGAAAATAAAAATTTGTCAGCATATTCTCTTGAAACTGTAAAAATGTTTTATGATGATGCAAAATCATCTGGGTATGAGCTATGATTGTAACGAGAACTCCATTTAGATTTACTTTGGGAGGAGGTGGTACAGATCTTCCTTCATATTATGAACGTAATGGTGGTCTAGTAATATCAATGGCCATAAATAAATACATTTATTTGACATTGAAGCCAGATTATTTTGATAATTTATTTAAACTTAGATATTCTGAAATAGAAATAGTAGACAACATATCAAAACTCACCCACTCCAGGGCAAGAGAATCGTTGTTATATCATAATATAGAAAATGGATTGGAAATCAATAGTTGTGCCGATCTTTCTGCTAATTCTGGCTTGGGTTCATCTGGAACATATCTAGTTGGATTGTTGAAAGCTTTGCGAGAATATAAAAGATTAGATTCATGCCCTGAAGTAGTTGCAAACGAAGCATGCCATATAGAAATCGATAGATTAAAAGAGCCAGTAGGTAAACAAGATCAATATATTGCAGCATATGGTGGCATTAAAATTTTTGAAATTGATAAATCAGGAAAAGTCAATACAAAAAAATTAAATGTAAATGATCATAGTTTTAATTCTTTTTTAAACAATCTTCATGTATATTCAATAAATGTACAAAGAAACGCTTCTTTTATTTTAAAAGATCAACAAAAACTTTTAAATAATACAGAAAACATTTTAAATGTTATTAAAGATTATGGTTATAAAACAATAGAGTTATTAGAAAATGAAAAATATGATGAATATGGAATGCTATTAGATTCCTATTGGTCATATAAAAAACAATTATCAGAAAAAATTACTCTATCATTTATAGATGAAGTATATGAAGAAGTAAAGAAAAATTTTAATGTTTTAGGTGGAAAAATTATTGGTGCTGGCGGCGGGGGATTTTTAATGCTTTATGTAAATAAAGATCATGAAAAATTAGAACAATTTATGAAAAAATTAAAAATGTGGAGATTGCCGTATAATGTAGATTATACTGGTACAAGAGTTTTGGGTAATTATTTGGAGAATACTTTATGAAAATATTAGTAACTGGCGGCTGTGGATTTATAGGTCATCATATTGTTAATCAATTAGTCAAAGATAATCATGATGTTATTGTTATTGATGATTGCTCTGCAGATAATGATAAATTTTATTTTAATGATCATGCAACTTATTATAAGCATAGTATTTGCAATTATGATACAATTGAATCTTTATTTGAAGGTGTTGAATATGTTTTTCATCTTGCGGCTGAATCTAGAATACAGTCAGCCATAGATAATCCTATGCATGCAGTAAATGTCAATGTAGTGGGAACAACTAATATTTTAATGGCATGTAAAAAATATAATATCAAAAGAATTATCTATTCTGGAACATCTTCTGTATATGGTCTAACTAATTGTTTTCCAACAAAAGAAAATAATGAAATTGATTGTTTAAATCCATATGCATCTACCAAATATTGTGGTGAAGAAATGATAAAGTGTTTTACAAAATTATATGGTGTAGATTCTTGTATTTTTAGATATTTCAATGTATATGGTGAAGATAGTCCTGTAACTGGACCATATTCTTTAGTAATAGGAATATTTTTAAATCAAAAAAAGAATAATGAACCAATAACTTTAGTTGGTGATGGAGAAAGTTTAAGAGATTTTGTTTATGTAAAAGATGTCGTAGATATTAATATAAAGGCTATGGAACATAAAGAAAATTTAAATGGTGAAATTTTTAATGTTGGTTCTGGCACAAATTATAAAATTAAAGATATAGCTCGTTCTATATCTTCAGATATTATTGAAATTCCAAAACGATTGGGTGAAGCAAAAACTACTTTAGCCGATATAGAAAAAGCAAAAAACATTCTTAACTGGCATCCAAGTATGGATTTATTGGATTGGCTTAAAATAAATAGTTGACTATTGTAGTATACATGGTACATTAATAACGTGAAACAACCTAAAAAGAAAAAAAAAGCATCGGATGCAGATTACGTAAGTAATCAAGAACTATATGATGCTTTAGTAGAATATCGTAAAAAGCGTGATGATGCCGAAAATGCTGGAAGAAAGAAACCAAAGTTACCTGATTTTATAGGTGAATGTGTTTTAAAGATAGCATCACGTTTATCATTCAGACCAAATTTTGCAAATTATCCGTATAGAGAAGAGATGGTA